>UMCD01003620.1_pt1 | contig 14190 bp, 26 predicted proteins | sample 1964161 | NCBI WGS metagenome assembly UMCD01 (sample SAMEA4835961, study PRJEB28245) | human gut metagenome | biome: gut microbiome; material: fecal sample | place: Denmark | collected 2008 | reverse complement strand
TTGTACACAATACAAAAAGAGCAGGAATAAAATCCTGCTCTTTTTTGATATAATCAGTTCCTATAAACTGTTTATATAATTGCCCCTTGTCTAAGGAGGAAAGGAGTTGAAAGCCATGTAGAGAATCTTCTACGTTAATTATTTCTACAATCTTGTGTAGATAATGATTATCTATAACCGTAATTAACTTAGCACCCTAATTACGAAGATGTATAGATGATAAGTAAGAAGTATAGGATTCTTCTTATCATCTATGCATATATTAACACATAACATCAATCTTGTCAAGTACTTTTTAGTACAGAAAGGAAACAAAATGAAAATTAAAACCACCGTCGAAACTGACCTTAGCTATCTTGACATCCTCACTAAGTTAAAAGAGGATATTGGTTCAGATACCTGTATGCTTAAAACAGACCGTGATAAGGCCAAAAAACTTACGCAAGAACTCTTTGCCTTACTTTGGAAGTATTCTTACTAAATAATTTACTTTATTTGGTTTAAATACTTGACATTTACGGATTTGGGATTTATAATAATCTCATCTTAAATCAAACAACACAACACATTTGTTTAGAGCTAATGCTCGGAAAGGAATTTACTATGGGAATCGCTGCTTATGATACTAAGAAGGTCAACGCTGTTATGGAAGCTGTTGAAAATACTCCTCGTAAGAAGTACTACGAAGATATGGGTATCACTCTTGAGAATGTAACTTCTCTTGAGTCTGCTCTCAAGCTCAGTGGTTTGGACTATTCTGTTGAAAAGCGTCCTATCCAGTTTGTGAACAAGGTTGAACAGGAATGGAATGACCAGAAGATTCTGGTTGATACTCCTTTTATCATCCCTGACCAGTTCGCAACCATTCGTACTGACACTAATGCTCCTTTGGGCATTGTCGGTAAGAATTACAACATCCTTCAGAATCGTGAGGCTTTTGACTTCCTTGACTCGCTTGTTTTAGGAGGTGCTAAGTTTGAAACTGCTGGTAGCTATGGACCTAACGGAGCTAAGAGCTTCATTACCATGTCTACTGAGCCTATGAAGATTCTGGATGATGATTTTTTACCTACCGTAATGTTTCTTAATAGCCATGATGGGTCCAAGGCAATTCAGGCAATGTTTATCAGTATCCGCATCTTCTGTTCCAACTGCATCGCTCGTGCAACCAGAAATGCAGAGAATCGTGTAAGTATTCGTCACAGCAATTCTATGCAGGCCAAGCTGGAACAGGCTAAGACTATTCTGCTTAAGAACACCAATTATCTTGAGCGTCTTAAGGTTGAGGCAGAAAAGCTTGCAGTTACTCCTTATTCTAAGGAAGCCTTTGAAGCTCTTGCTCATGAGCTCTTCCCTGTCAAGGCTGATGATTCTGAGATTCTCCAGATTCGTAATCTGGCTATGATTGAAAAGCTTATGACGGCTTACAATCAGGATGACCTTCAGAACTTCAATAACACGGCTTGGAAGGCTTTGAATGCAATTTCTGACTTTGAAAGTCATCCTACTCAGATGCGTAAATCTTCCAAGTCTACCACCACAGGAGCATTCACGGCTGTTGCAGTTAACACTATGCCTATTCTGAACTCTGTTTGGAATCGTATTGCCGCTTAATCGAAAGGAGAATAAAAATGAAAAAGATTAATTTGTTCATCCTCATCGTTGCAATCCTTATGACCTTTATGTACATCAATAGCCGAGAGCAAGTAATTGCTCTTGGTCATTCCATTGATGATTATATTACACAGATTGATTCTCTCAACTCTCAGCTTTGGGAGATTGAGAATAATAAGTCTCCGGTGTTGACACAGCCTGACACAAATCTACCTGATGTAGCTTTCGAAGCAAATACTTATCCTGTATATGCAGAGTTGGTGGATTCTGACCCTGACAACAATACATATAGGTTTAAAGTTCTCAATGTAACTCAGGACGATGGTTTCGATGGTATTTATACTCTTGAAACCAATATGGCTGTATATGAAGATGCTCCTTATATTCTCACTATGGATAATAATGGGACTAAGGAAACATCTGATGACTACATTGCTGTTGTGTGGATTGCGACTCCGTAATCCACACTCACATAATACCTACAAACAATCATATTAAAGAAAGGAATTTAACCATGAACACTATCGCTTATAAGCCTGTTACCAATAGCAATGAGGAAATGATGAAGAAGGTCAATCCTGATAGTTGGAAAGCTATCATTGAGTTTGATTCTCTTGAGGAAGCAACTCTTGTTTATCGTGCATTGCAGAACAAAATTGAAGAGCTGCTTTTGGATGCACGCAACAATCATCTTTGGGCATTAGGTAGCAATACTCAGGAAGAGGCTACTTTCTATGAGGAAAAGGCGGACGAACAGAGAAAGAGAGCCTATCTTCTTAAATCTGTCTGCAACAATCTTGACAGAGCATTTCACTGTTCTGAATATACTACGCTTGATTTCTAAGGAGGTGAAATAAATGATTACAATTATCCAGAACAAGGACAGAGCCACATTCAGAATGATTAACGATGTTGCTTTTGACGAAGTAACCGTTATGATGCAGGATGCCGAAGCTGCGGATGAAATGATTTATCATCTGCTTGTAAATGTTATTAAAGGAGAATAAACATGAAAAAGTTTATGTACATTGATGTTTGTGAACGTGAAATTAACGGACCTACTTTCTTTGATAAGAAGGAAAAAGCCATTTACCACATGGTTAATGATTTCTGCACAATCAGAGCTATTGCCGATGATATTGTTCCTGTTGTCATTGATGAGGAAACTTTAGATGAAGCTTTGTCTATTCTTAAAGAGCTTGAGCTCATGGATGATGAGAACATGGTAGATATCGAAAGTCTTTTGGCTTATGGTACTACACTGAATCATGACAACTGGGATGCTAAAATCATCGAAATTGAAATTTAATCCCAAATCTGTATAACTCTTTTATCATAAACTAATTTATTATCCTGTGCTATCGGGTTTACGGGCAGAAAGGAAATATCATGAATAACACTTATTTCAACCTCAAGGTCAACTCCATCCCCGCTGGTCAGTTCTTCAAAATGGCTTACGTTTCCGATGTGACTCTCTCTGCTCTCGGTCGTAAAGCTGGTGTCTCTGTTCTTAAGCGTGTTATCGGTACTTATCGTATCGGTGTCAACTACAAGCATACCAAGAAGGCAATCGCAAAGGCTGCTGAGAAGAATATCCCTATTGATACTGCTTTTAAGCTTCCTTGGGGTCAGTGGAAGGATGGTAGCAATCGTATCATTTGCCACACCAACAAGAAGGGTGAATATAACGAGTATCTTCGTGTGTATGACACTCCTAACAAGCCTCGTGTGCAGCACTATCTCAACGGAAAAATAATTTCCAAGGAAGACCTTCGTAAGACTGGTTTCGTTCCTGACAGCTATTTCACGTCTTCCAATGAGACTGGTTGTATGACTATTAAGGCGGACAACATCGAGTGGCTCGGTCAGCCCTCGGTTTAACGTCAACTGTTCAACACATCAACATGGGAGAGAGTGAAATATCTCTCTCCCTTAAATTAAAACATAAGGAGATTAAGTATGATTGTTCACGTTACCAATATTGAATGGGACATTGATGAAAACGATGTCCCCAGTGAAAGCCTTCCCTCTGAAGTTGACCTTGAGTACGATGACCTTTGTACCAGTTTTTTAAGAGATATGGAAGACTCTATTTGTGAAAGCCTTGAAGAAAGGTATGGATATTGTGTAAAGAATCTTGCTATTGACACTTAAAAAGAAAGGAGATATAACATGATTACCTTAGTAGAAAATCTCAGTGGAACTCTGGTTAATTTTGAAGCATCTATTCCCCTCATGGATGACTATATCAGAGAACTTGTTCATAGCATGGATGATTACAAAACTGACCAAGAATTCTTTACTGCTTATGAAGAAGCCCATGCGCTGTTGAAAAAAGAACCATGGGAACTTTCTAAAACTAATCCAACTTATTAAAAAGGAGAATAACATGGTTATCGGTAATTTTACTATCACTTTTGAAGGAATTTCTACAGACTCGGAAAGTAACAAAGTATATTATTTATTTATTGTTACTCGTTTCGATTATAAAAACAAAGCTCTTGATAGCAAAGTGTTTTACTTTGCGTTTATGCCTCATTTTAAACCTAGAGACACAGACTTAATTACCGAGCTTTATAAGCTTCCAAGTCGCACAAGAATCGCTGGCGCTCATGTTACCTTTGATGTAGAGAAATAACTCTACTCAAACATAAACATCAACATAAACAACAACACATCTATTGAAAAGAAAGGAAAAAAGATTATGTCTATCTATGCTCCGTATCAGGATACTTATCTCAACGAGGAATTTATTGGCTACGAAAGAGCTAAAAAGTTCATCAAAGAATGGGATGTATGGGAAAAGTGCTTCCCAACCAATGTCCTTCTTTGGCTTGTAAATGAGAAAATCAAGATGAAAGATATCTGTGGTATCAAGTATATTCCTGTGTCTACAAATAGTGTTAGCTACTATGAAGCCCATTACACACGTCTCCCTGAAATCAAGAAAAATTTTATATTCACAGAAGAACATAATGGTTGGAAAAGAGACCATCGCGAAGATGCTTACCAGTATATTGTCCCTCTTGATTATCAAAGTGTCTATCTTAGTAAGATTTTCAAAGAGGCAATTCTTATGGCTTATCCTTATCTGAAGAAATACAAATTCAATGCTTATGTTCCTACTTACGGCTCTGGCTCATGTGACATCTATATTAAAATGCCATATAAGCACAAGGGTGAAGAAGTTACCGTAAGCCTTTACTGCCCTCTTGAAGCATTATTGGAGAAAAACCCTGATATGATTTATCAGAGACATTTTGGCTATAACTCTGACTACTATAAGAGTCAGCCCGAAGCTAAAGATAAGATTCTTGGTGTCCTCAATAGTCAGAAATACAAAGCTTTTTGTAAAAAGGTGAAGGAGGGTTAATCCCTCCTACCCTTAATATATAGTCACTACAAACATTTCGTCTAATTAAGAAAGGAAAATTGATTATGTCTAACACTGCTATCGCTAACTTCTACAAGTCTACCACTCATGATTATGAAAGCTTCTTTAAGAACTACGAAGCCTCCGCTAAAGAAAAGGAAATCAATGCTCGTATCAAACATCTCACTGACCAACTCGAAGAAGCAAGAGTTGAAATGACTAAGGTTCAGAACAATCGTTACAACAGCGATTTTACCTCTCATGGAAAGAAAATCATTGTTCACTATAGTTCGAACCGTTCTGATGTCGAGCTGTATTTCGATTTGCTCACTGGTGCTCCTACCAGTCGTGATTATCTTACACCTAATACTTTTATCATTAAGGAAGTAAATTTGAAAGGCGGTGATTTCTGGGTCAATGTTGGTTATTGTTTCCCTCTTGGTGCTATTGTATCTCGTCATTACAGATATAGAATTGCCACCAATAACGCCTGTTGCAACTTTATTATGAATGGTGAGCAGTTAATTCCTATCCTTGAGCCTAATGCCACCCCAGTCAGTGATGGTGATGGCCCTGTTTATGAAGCTGGAATGGGAGATAGTGCAATTGATTTTATCTCTCAAATCTGGGATATTCCTATCGAAAATATCGGGGTTAAATATACTTTCAGAGAATTGAGATTCGCATTAAGCAGAAACAAATCCACTGAAATCATCTTTCGCACTGCTCCTAAATCCATTCAAAATGCTCTTCTTAGTTTTAAAGTTGAAACCGCTGAACCTGTTTACAAACTTATTCATCTTACCAAAGCAGAGTATAAAGAAGCTAATGACAGAAATATCCTTGATGATTGGATGAATTTACAAAGCATTGTCACTTCCGCTTTTAAAGAGGATAGTAAAAATTACTACTACGGTAATAATGGTAACATGACTTTAGAAGATTTCTGTCATTACACCAATCAGGAATGGTTTGACATTATTGAAAAAGCAAAGTATTGGGATGAAGAATTTGAATTCAATCATGTTGAAATTGGCGGATATGGTGGGAAAGTTTTTTTTAGCACTTTACAGGCTTATCTTAGGAATAATAATTCTTATAGAAATTCCAAATTTTATCAGTTCTACACTTTTGGTAAGTTTATGGATTATGTTTGTGAAGAGGCTGTCAATCAAGGCTTTAAAACTTTAAACTCGTTTATGGGTGAACTTCGTGACTATCTTGATATGTGCGTTTCAATGGATATCAAGCCTACTCTTTATAGTTCTTACCTTAAGCAGACTCATGATATCACTTCTCGTAACTATGAAGTCAAACTTACTGAGGAACAGAATGAGATGTTTGAAAATGCTTATAAAGATTTCAAGTCTTTTGTCACAGAGGATAAGACATACAGTATTGTTCGTCCTAAGAATGCAGATGATGTTAAACACGAAGGTTCTGCGTTGAATCATTGTGTGTATAGTTACCTGAGCAAAATAATCAAGAGAAATTGCCTGATTGTTTTCCTTCGTAAGACAAAAGATACTGATAAACCTTTAGTTACTATTGAAACTGAAAATGAAGCCATCGTTCAGGCAAGAGGGGCTTCTAACCGTAGCATCACTGAGGACGAATACAAAGCTATTTGTGAGTATGCCAAGAAAAATAAGCTTAAAGTTCGTGTTACTCCTCGTGACTAATATCTAACAAATCAACCTCACACAAGTCAACTTCACATTAACAAACAACATATTTAAGCTGACCTAACGGCTATACGGGGAGAAAGGTTTGCATTATGACTAACACTAAGACTTATGAAAACATGACCGTTACCGTTACTTGCGAAGAAAACGAAGATACTGAAATGATGGAACTTCTTCAGCGTTATCAGAATGCCAAAACTCTTTGTGAAGCTACAAAGGAATATTATATCCCTCGTACAGAAGCAATCGGTAGAGCTAAGTGGACTGTGATTGTTAACCAAATTCTTTCTTTGGTGAAAATCGCTGAAGAAGTTAATCTCTTTTCAAGAACAAATCTTAATGCTCATTATTATAGAGATTATGGTAATGATGAAAGTATCGCAGTTAACAAACGAGGTAGTCGTTATTGTATCACTTGGAGAAATGGTAATTATGTTTGCGATTCTGTTGTGCTTGATGCTTCTCCTGAGTGTTGTCCTGATTCTCTGCTTAAAGACAAAGATGGTTGGCTTGCTAAATGGGATGAATATGGAATCTATTCTACATTGAGGGATAATCTTATTTACAGCATCAAAAGTACAACTAAGAGGGTCATTGAAGAAAAGAATAAGATTGTTGAAACTTTCAAAGGATTTGCTGGGGAATAATCCCCAGCTTTTTCTATATCAAAGCATTCTAATTATAGCAAAAAAGAAAGGAATTGCGATTATGGCTAAGAAGAACCCTAACAAGCACATCATTTGGAGCAACTACAACCTCAATCTTGAAGACTGGCGTGAAGGTATTGAAGAGATGTGGGAGATGAATGAAATTGACTCTTCCACTAAAACCGAAGATGATTACATTGAAGAAATGTATCTTTTGAGCTCTGAATATTTTCACGATGAACAGGCTAATCTTAATATCCCCACCGAAGGACGTATTATTGCCATCGCCGATTTGGGCTTGTGGGACGGTAGAAGAACAGGCTACAAGCTTAAAGATGAAAAGAATATCAGAGCTTGTCTTTCGTTTGATGCTGATTGTGGTTATGGAGAATGGTGGGTTGATTCTCATAACAATCTTCGCTCTAAGCAAACTCACCATGATGGCACTAATTATATTTTATATAGGGAGGTGAAACCTGAAATCTCTTCTGACCAGCTTGATAATTTCTGTTGGAAACTGTATCGTGGTAAAGCAACTTCCAAGGACATCACCAAGTATACCCGCGCTATTGGTAAGCAAGTTCGCAACGTTTATGGCTGGTAACTACAAACATTTTTGATTTGAGAAAGGAAAGAAAATTATGACTAACAAGAATCTTAATGAAATGATTATCCACGCTGCTAAGAACAATTCCTACCCTTACGTCTCTGTTGATACTCCTAATGGTCAGTTCAGAATCTATTGCGAACAGGAAGATGGATATCATGGTGTAAACATTGTCTTTGTTCGTGATGGACAGGATGTGGAACAGGATATTTGCATGGCAGAGATTGACCCTGATGATAAGTCTGGTAATACTTTTTCTGTCAAGGTTTGGAGTGAGCCTCGGTCTGAAGAGTATCAGGAAGATATTCACTTTGGTCAGTATCGTGAACCTCGTTGTCCTTATTGTGGAAACTGGGGAGTAACAGGAGTTGATGATTTTGGAACTGAAACTAAATTCTTCTGCGATGAGTGTGAAAACGAATTTCTCATGGATAATGACACTGGTGAATATTCCACTCGTAATCGTATTCCCCTTAAGCCTTACGAAGAAAAAGAAAAGGAACAGGAGTGACCCTGTTCCTATCTAAAACTCCAGCCCCGTAAGCTGTTCATATAAATAAAACCCTTGTCTTAAGGAAGAAAGGAGATGAAAGACCATGTAGAAAATAAAACAAATAAACTACAAATTTAATATCTATTACTATGTAATAGTGTTAACTGGTTTCCTTGAGCTATAAGGAGACTAAAACATAACACATAGAGTGAGAGGTTACGGGTCTCTTAACTCTATGTGTATTGTAACACACAAATTCATCCTTGTCAACAACTTTTAAAACTTTTTTATTTAGAAAGGAATTATAATTATGTCTAAGAAGTATATTTATAGCAAGTCCAATATCGCCAATATCGTTGAGGAATTTAAGGCATTACTTGCCGAGCATGAGTGCGTTGATGATGTTTGTATTTATTACAACAACAAGCGTACTCGTTATATTCGTAATTTGTGGGATAAGGAAGAAAAGAAATATGTCCCCCTGAATACTTGGATTGATGATGTTGAAGGTGTTCATCCCACCAAGTATTGCGAGTACGCTCCTTCTACCAATATTATCAGTTTCTCTTCTGAGGGAACTTTGTGTGGTTATATGTATTCAGGTGCTCCTGAATGGCTTGAGAAATTTGCTCTTAAGTATGGTATGTACATTGAGTGTGCTACATCTTGGTTCTTCTATTTCGCTCCGTGCAATAATTGGAGCGATTATGAAACTGATGATACCGAAGAGCATAAGAATTATCCTATCATCCTTTTCGGTCCTGAAGATTATGATGACAATAAAATCCCTGCTATTAAAGCAATTGCTCAGATTTGGGAAGACCTTTGTAAAATGTCTGAGGACAAGGGATGTTGTGCAATTGGATATGGTATGATTTTTAAATACGAGGGCCAGAAGTACAAAATGATTCCTCGCTCTAATAAACAGGGCGAATGGAGTTGGGAACAGTGGGTTGATAAAATCAAGAATTATCTGTCCATTGTTGGCTGTACTGAAATTGAATGGTACTGCGGGCATATGGATTAATCAAAAGGAGGCGAATAATATGTTGCGAATTATTAACGGCACTGGTAAATGTTGTCCTGATTGTGGAGTTGAAGTAAATCTTACATTTGATGGTGAATTTGACTACATTTGTCCTGAATGTGGTCAACTTCTTTATTCTTGGGAATGTGGCAACACAGTTGAAACTACTATGCAGGACATTAAAGACCAAGAAGCTTTGGAGCATTAACAATAAAATTTATAAAAGGGAAGGATTTAAGAATTATGTCTAAGTACACCAACATTGAAGCTGTCAAAAACTACGTTGAACTGGCAAGAACACAGCTAATCAACCTTGGATTTCATGAATTGTTCGATACAAAAATTGTGACGGAATGGAACACAAGAGCTAAAAATCGACTTGGGCAGTGCTGTCCTAAACGTGCTCTTGATGGTAAGCGTTATTTCATTCTTAATTTCAACAAAAAATATTTTGAGGTTGGAGATGATAGCAATGTACAAGGTACAATTATCCATGAAGTAGCTCATTGTGTTACCAATGGGTTGAGTCATGAACATTCAAGCGGTTGGTATAGAGCTATTACAAAATATAATGCTGTTTATGGCACACATATCAAAAGATGCAGTTATGACCCCAATTATCACAAATATCTTAACCAGCAAGCTAAATTAAGTGGCAATTACAAAATCTATTGTGATTGCTGTAAAAAGGTGGTGAAAACTTATCAGCGTAATTGTAGCACGGTTCAAGGTATCAGGTCTAATCCTTCTGCTTGGAGATGCGGTGGCTGTGGCAAAACAGGAACTCTCAAGCTTTTAAGTTAAATTAATCTAACGAAAAGAAAGGAAGTGCTCGTATGTCTAATATTATTCTTGCTGATTCTCACAACGTCGTTCGTTGGAAGCCTGTAACTGGCACAAAGGGAGAAAACTTTTATATGTCTAAGGATGAGAAATATTATATTTCTCGTCCTGTTTTCTCTCGTAAAGGTTGGGAACTAAGCAAGAGAAGTGTTATTGATGGTATAGTTGTTTATACCTTTATCAAAGCATTCTCTTCGCTTAAGGCTGCAAAAAACTATGTAGCTAATACCCTTCATTCCGACAACTACAACTGGTAACAAAACAATTTGTTTTAACTTGAAAGGAGTTTAACTATGAAATACAATTCTTCTACTCTCTACAATTGGCTCAGTGATGATTCTTGCTCTAAAACTCAGCTCCATATCTACGCAGTTGAAAGTGAAGAAGAATATCTTGAACTTAGCGCTATGCTTGATGAAGGCAAAGGAGACAAAATTCTTAAACGTCTTAATTATCACAGCGATAAAGTCCCTATTGAATGCGTTGCTGGTAGTGAGTTTACCTCCTATGATTGTAAACTCATTGGCGATTTTCTTGTCGTTGAAGAAACTGTAATTGTTGATTGTTAATTAAATCAACACACATTTGAAAGGAGTACAAATTATGAAAGACCAGCCTATCACTTCTAAGTTCACATCCGTCAATAGTTCTAAGCTTCCTCGTATCTATAATCACATTGATTGGAGTCAGTTAAAGTACGACAAAGTTTGGTGTAAAAATGTCTTCAGTTATTGTGAGACTTTCGGGACTTCCCTGATTGTTTATGATTGGGGGTGTGGTCGTTATCCTGAAGTTATCGGAGACTTCCTTAAGTCTAAGAACATTAAATATATTGGCTATGACCCATATTGGTATCCTGATGGGTATAGAAACTACCCTGATGAGGGTTATGGCTTTCCTAGTGCAGATGTGTTCATCTGTTCCAATGTTCTTAATGTAATCTGTGATTGGACAGAGGTGAAACGTATCTCTCAGATGCTTCGTAATCAGTATAGACCTTTCTTTATCACTGTTTACGAGGGAACAAAATCTTGCATCGGTCAGGAAACTCGTAAGGATTGCTGGCAGTGGAACAAGCCTATCGAATCCTATATCATGAATTATAAGGATGTGATTAAAAAGAAAATACTTACAAACGAAAAATACAAGTCTTACATCATTTAAGTTAAGCCGTTTAAAATTGAAAGGAGTATAATTATGTCAACTTTAAATCTTCATTCTGTTCGTACCAACCTCGAAAATGAGTATGGCAAGTTTAAAATCTTTACCCCTTGGGCAAACGTAGAACATAGATATTATATCGAGTTTTACCCTCCCAAAGTTGATATCCTTGATAAAAGTCCTGAAAGATGTCTCGGAATTATGACTATTTATAATCCTGAAACTGAAAAACTTTCTATCAAGTGGATTTGGGATAGTCGTGATTGGAAAAATCATTATGCGCTTTCTTATATCCACAACTTTGCTCCTGCCGCAAATTCCATGCTGTCTCACATTAAAGAAATTGAAAAGGAGTGTGCGTAATGTTAACTTATTTCTGTGGAGACCACATCAACAAGCCCGTTGTCATGATTGCTTTTGGAGACCCCGAGTATTATGACAACATTTCTTTGCCTACTTCTCATTATGATGGCAAACATATCAAAGAAGCCTATATGTATGAGTATCTTCGGGATTTTATGAAATATCTCAAGGAGCAGTCTGAAATGAAGGAGGAGCTTGAACATCCTACTGTCTATTGGATTGTTGACCTTAAGAGAAACATTACTCTTTGGACTGGTCTTGCTTTTAGGTCTAGTTTCATTCTGGCTATAAGTACTCTTAAAGAGTATTATGCAACAGAACTCAAGCAGTCTTCTAAGTATCAAAAATATGACGTTCTTCTTGAGGTTAAAGGTACTCTCGAAGTTGTTGTTGAAGCAAAGAGCTTTGATGATGCCAAACACAAAGCACAAAATCAGCTTCATACTTTTACAAATGAAGACCTTTTATGCCTTTCTACTAAGGCAATCAGTGCTATGGATGAAAACAAAACCACCCACGAGTACTGTTAATATATAGTCCCTAACACACCAACAAACATTTTATTTTTGAAAGGAAGTTTTAATTATGGCTAAGTCTGTTAACAACAAGAAGGAATTCACTATGTCTCGTGAAGAATACATTCAGCATCTTTCTATGAGAACGAATGAGATTCACATGACTACTAAGAACTCCAAGACTGGTATGGGAGTCATTGATTTGGCAGTTCCGACTTGTTGTTGTCGTGAAGATGCTCCTTGTAAGAAGGATGGTTGTTATTGTATGAAAGGTTGTCAGCAGATTGCTGTCGTTCAGGCTTCGTATCTGCGCAATCTTCGTATTTATAACAACGACCACGAGGATTTCTGGAATCAGGTTGATTTTAAGCTTAAGCATTCTGGTCTTGGTCTTTGCAGATTTTTTGATGCTGGCGATATTCCTGATTACGATTTCTTCGACGGAATGGTTAACATTGCTTTGAAGAATCCCAAGATTAAGTTTATGGCATTTACGAAGAAGTATTTTATCGTGAATGAATGGCTTTCTGAAAATGAAAAGCTTCCCAAAAACTTAAACATTATCTTCTCCGCATGGGATAAGGATTGGGTTGTTCCTAATCCATATAACCTTCCTGTGGCTTATGTCGATTTTAAGGATAAGTCTAAAAACCCTGAATTCCCCAAGAATTATTCTACTTGTCCTAATCAGCATGATAAGACTGTCACATGCACAGTTTGTCAAAAATGTTGGAATAAGAAGGTGAAAACAGTTGTGTTTCAGCAGCATTAATGTTATAATAAGAAAGGAGGTGGTGTATATGTAAGTTCTTTAAAATTTAATGAAAGGAGGTGAAGTGTATAACCATCGAAGGTGTGTTACTTTGTTTCGAGATTGCAATCGCAATTCTGTGGCTCATTGGTAGAGCAAAATAAGATTGGGGAGAGAAATCTCCCCTTTCTTACAAATCAACTTCAACAATTAAACTATTTATTTTAGAAAGGATTTATTGTCATGAAAAAGAATCTTAACAACAACACCACCCCTATTTCTTCTGCTGCCATTTTTGCTGAAGTTATGTCTGAAATGCTTGACTCTTATTTTACAGAGTGCATCTGTCATTTTAACAAGCTTTGTATGCGCAAGCGTAAGGATGAAACCGCTCGTTATTTCTTCTCTATGAAGGAAGTAAATCATGTCAGAGATAATTTGAAGAATCCTGATAGTGTCATTGTCAAGCCTTTATATGACAATGGCTCTATTTGGTGTTATGAAATGGATTATGCTCAGGTAATTAAAGAAAAGAGGGGAGGAAAAATTACTGCTGAAGCCTAAGTATAATCAAAATTAAAGAAGGGTTGTGATACTTTGGCTTACTTCGCAATTGGTCTTCCCATTGCAATTCTGATTCGTCTGTTTGCAGGAGTTCCTTTGTTTTGGTTTATTGTAATTCCTATTACAATTCTCACATTCATTGGAATTGCTAAAATGGATGAAACTTCAATCTTAGCAGCAAGAAAGTTTAAAGATGGTAAGTCTATTGACTCTTTAGCTATGGCTAAAAAGTATTATGAAGAATACCGTCGAAGGGATGAAAAATATGAATATAAACATTTCTGTGAACAACAAAAATATTTTTGGAAGAAAATAAGGAGGGAAAATCCAGTGACTCAGGTTTATCTTAAAGATGGCACTGATATGTGGTGCGATTATATAACATGGAATGAACGACTTCAGGAAATTCATCTTCGTGACAATAATCGAGAAGAATACAAAGTCGTTCGTTATGAAGACATTGGTTCAATTTGTGTCCGTTAAGTGAAGTTTTGGTAGGGAGGGTGGGTTAGACTTCTTAGCACTTATAGTTATTCAGTGGCTATAA
>UMCD01052081.1_pt1 | contig 14324 bp, 7 predicted proteins | sample 1964161 | NCBI WGS metagenome assembly UMCD01 (sample SAMEA4835961, study PRJEB28245) | human gut metagenome | biome: gut microbiome; material: fecal sample | place: Denmark | collected 2008 | reverse complement strand
TATTCCACCACCGCCATTGTTCAGCAGCAACATACGGAAGTTGCCTCTAAGATTTGTGTTCCATAAAGCATTCTGGTCATAAAAGAAACTGAGATCACCTATCACACAGAACACCATATCGCGGCATGCAACAGAAAATCCTGCTGCTGTTGACAAGCTACCTTCTATACCGTTTACACCGCGGTTACACCATACATAATGATCTGAATATATGTCAGCCAAACGAACTGCCGAACTATTGGCATAATGCACGTGATATTCATAGTCCATGTCTGCCAGTGACTCTTCAAATATTTTTACAGCAGACATCTGGGAGTATTGCGGATCATAAGCGGCAATTTTTTCGTCTATGATCTTGATCTGTTCATGCCATATATGTCTAAACTCAGCGTTGTCAAGGTCAGACACGCCGTCTTGCATACCCTCTGTTTCGTTTATCATTTTGGCCAATGCCGTCAGTGCCTCTTTATAGTCGGCCTCAATAATCCCCGTAAGATGCATAAAAGTGTCGTGTATCTCACGGTCTTCACTTATAGCCCAGCTTTCAGCTGGATGCGACAGACGTAGAAACTTTTTCAGACGTTTGCTCACCATATTGTCGCCTAGAAAAAGAATAAAGTCAGGCATATAGCGCTCGTCTTTTCCTATACGTGACAGCATCAAGTCAAAATGTGTAATAACGTCAGATGCCAGTGTCTCTGATATCGTTACAACTTTACGTCCTATAGTCTTTATGGCATCTGTAACTTCACTGTTTCTGGATCTTGTCTGTCCTACTATAATCATAGGCTTATGTGCTGCCTGAATCCGTTCTGCAATCGTTCTTAAAGCGTCTAAATTCATTACAGATGGCATATAGCTTATTTTACGCTCAAGTGGCAGTTCCTGTTGAGTGAAGTTAAACAATGGCTCGTTGATATGTACGTTAATATGCACAGACTTTCTTTCGTGTGTCTTCACAGCAATAAGAGCCTCATTCACTACTCTGTTGCAATACCAGTGCTCTTGTTCATTATTTGGCTCTGACAGCGATACGCATTTGCTCACATATTTACCGAACGCACCGCTCTGAGGCAGCGTCTGTCCGTCAAGCTGATCAATCCACTCCAACGGACGGTCTGCTGATATAACAACTATTCCCCTATGCCGATAGGATGCTTCTGCCACTGCCGGAACGACATTAAGCAATGCAGTGCCTGAAGTAACACACACGGCCACAGGACTATTATCAGCCAAAGCCATACCTAAAGCATAAAAGCCTGCACTGCGCTCGTCTGTTACAGGGTAACATATTATGTCTGCACATTCGTTAAAATTGTGCACTATGGGCGCATTTCTTGACCCAGGACACACCACCACTCGTTTCACCCCGTGTGCAACAAGCAATGAGGTTAGTATATTTATATTCTTCTTATCGCTAAACATCGTCTCATTGTATCCATTTTGGCTTCTGTTTCAAGCCATTCTGTTTCTACTTCACTTTCACTTAACAATCCACCACCGGCATATAGTTTGCAGCATCTGCCTTCTATCTGCATGCATCGTAATGTCACAAAGAGATGTGTGGAGCCTTCGTAGTTCAGCGGTCCTGAGAAGCCGCTATAATATCCTCTGTCACCGCTTTCATTATCTAATATAAACTTGTAGGCTTCTTCTTTGGGCAGTCCGCATACTGCAGGCGTTGGATGAAGTGTCTTTATAAGATTTCCTATACCTGCATTGACATTCAAGTTAAATCTGAAATGTGTGACAATATGTATCAGCTGACCGGCCACAAGTGTCTGTGGTTTTGCTTCATCAACCTTTGGGGTAAAACGCCGCAGGCGCTCTTGTATATAGTCGGCAACATATTGCTGTTCGTGTATGTTTTTTTCGTCCCACACATCGTATATATTCCAGTTTTGCATTTTCTGTACTTCCGACTCGTCTACAATACCAATACGTTTTGTTCCGGCTAAGGCCACTGTATGCCATTCTTCTTCATGTCCTTCAACCAATGTCTCTGGCGTTGCCATGATCCATGTTCCGCTGTAAGGTGTAGATACAAGCGCTATAAATTCATTTGGATATATACGGCAAGCTCGTTTGAATATCAATTCCGGGGTAATATCTTCACAAGCATTTTCCACACTATTTCTCGCCAATACAATCTTCCGAAATGTTCCTTTACATAATTGGGAATGAAATTTGTTGAAATCAGTTTTATACTGCCTATGCTCTTTGTCAATGTCACGATTGCTAAAAGCCAGCGACTTATGCTTACTACAATCATCAATCTTGCAAGTTTCAGTCTCGTCGGGTCTTATCAGCAGCAACGGATGCTTTTCAGACATCATAAACGGTGAAAAGACAAAACCCGTCCTTCCGTTTAAATCTGCATATGACGGCAATATTTCAGCTTCGCCGTCACACTGTCGCATAATGGTGTAGGTTGTCTCATGCGGCAACCTGTACATGACAAAGCTATTATTCATCAGTCTGATTTTTTGGAGTAATGATATAGTTGGTAACATGTATGGTAGAGATGAGTCCGCCAGACGAATCGGTTATATCAACATCCCATACATGCAGTTTATGTCCTTTGCTGACAAGTCGTGCCGTAGCCGTAACAGTATCACCTTCTGCCACCGCCTTGACGTGATTGCCGCTGACACTTATGCCCACACATATTTTGTCGGGGCACAAAGCCAACGACCCAACTCCGGCAACATTTTCAGCCAATGCCAGTGAGGCACCGCCACTAAGGAAGCCGAAGGGTTGGCGATTACGTTCGTCAACCGTCATCGTTGCCTTGCATATATCGTTCTCTGGCGTAGAGACAAAATCCATACCTAAGGCGGTCGACAGATTCGGACGCCGCTCTATCAGTCGTTTCACTGCTTCAACATCCATAGGCGCTCCTGTCGTGCTATTTAAAGAACATATAATAACATGCCGCAAGAACGGCTAGTATTATGATAAAGAAGATTGTCTTCATAAGACAACCCGCAACTTTCTTGAATATAAAAATGCCTACAATGAGCGCAATAATACAAAAAATATAATATCCAAAATTTTCCATTTTCAAACTACATTAGAATTGTGTATCCGTTCTTCGTGGAATACTGCAATTTTAAGTAAGACTATTTAAAAAGTTTTCTGAAATTTACCGGTATAGGCGTTTCAAACTCCATACGGCGTCTTGTTATAGGATGGTAAAAACACAGGACATAAGCATGAAGGCACAGACGGCCTATTGGATCATCACCATTACCATATTTTATGTCACCGCACACAGGATGTCCCATGTCTGCAGAATGCACACGTATCTGGTTCTTTCTGCCTGTCTCAAGCCTGAATTCAACAAGGCTGTGATCAGTGGTCCGGTCAAGCGTATGAAAATGCGTTACTGCGTATTTGCCTCCGTTGTCATAAGGAGAAGAGTATGTAATATAAGCCTTGTTGTCTTTCAACCAACTGGTCATAGTTCCATAGTCGTCCTCCATTTCACCGCTTACCACAGCAACATATCTGCGGTCATAAACTATGTCATGCCATTCATGTTCCAGTATCTGTTCTGTCTGCATGTCTTTGGCATAAATCATTAGCCCGCTGGTGTCACGGTCAAGTCTGTGTACGACATGTGCAGTGCATTTCTGCCTGCTCGTCTTAAAATACGAGTCAAGCACTGTCTTGACGTTCAGCGAACTATGGCCTGCAGCCATCGACAATATGCCAACATTCTTTTCTACAACAACTATATAACGGTCTTCATAGACAATCTTGATGTAGCGGTTTTTAAACATTTCAGCGTTTTGCTTACTCCTGCTTACAGCTACTTTCATACCGCAACTTAAGGGATAGTCAAACTGTGTTATCACCTTACCGTTAACCTTCACCCCCCTGCCCTGCAACGTAGATTTTATCTTCGTGCGGCTTGTATTCTCCATGCTGTCAAGCAGAAATTCCAGCAGCGGTTTGTCTTCTTTTACCGTTAAATGCAGATAATTATTGTCGTTATAATTTGTGCGCATATAATTGTTGTTGTTATAAATCAGAAGCAAAATAGCCAATTCCCGTTTTTAGCGTTTATGCCGAGACTCAGCTTAGCTTATGCAAAGATAATGCAAATCGAGAGCAGAATCATCCAAGTCTTGCTTGAGCGTTATGCCGAGATGCAGCTTAGCTTATGCAAAGATAATGCAAATCAGATGCAAGTCAAAATAAAATCATCTATATTTATGCTTTTACCGCATGTTACACCAAATAAACCGATAAAACAAAGGTTCTGTCAGCATATATATGATAGTGCAATAAATTATTGATTCCAAATAATTATTTGTCACCAATCACTAAAAGTTCAATGACCATTTGTGTTAAAATATTTTTTATTACCTTTGCACTAGCAATTTGCCGTATCAAGGAAACAATATCCTACGGCACATAAATATCATACATCTTACCAATTGACACGATGAGTCTTATTGATATCACATTTCTTGCCTTGGCTTTAGCAATGGATTGCTTTACAGTTTCCATTGTCAGTGGAGTCATTATCCGTAAATACATTCTTTCGATTATTTTGCGCATGGCAATTCTGTTCGGTCTGTTTCAGGCAATGATGCCTTTTATTGGTTGGTTAGGAACAAGCTATTTCAGCCATTACCTTGAGTCTGTCGACCATTGGATTGCATTTGGTCTTTTGGCTTTTCTTGGTGGGAAAATGATAAAAGACTCGTTCGGAAGCGAAGAAGAGGCTCATTTTGACCCTTCAAAACTGACAAGCCAACTACTCTTTGCTGTTGCAACCAGTATTGACGCCCTGGCTGTAGGCATATCTTTCGCATGTCTTGGATATAAAAATATAGAACAGCTAACCTTGCCGCTTATCGTCATTGGCGTATGCTCGTTCGTAATGTCTATACTTGGCAATGTCCTTGGTGTTGTGTGTGGCAAGTCTATTGTCAAGCGTCTGAAGCCAGAATTTATTGGAGGAGTGATTCTTCTTCTGATAGGTTTCAGAATATTATACGAACACATCAGCTTTTAACTTAAATCTACTAGTTTACATATTCCATCTTTATTCTTTTTCTATTTCGCAAAAACAACCATTTTTTTGAAAAATATAAAGATAAAATGTAAAGCATAATTACCGTCTTTTTTCTTAAAAAGGAATCTCCTTTCAGAAAAGTTTATGTTATACCTGATAGATTGATAAAACTATATTATTAATCCAAATCAGTCTTTGGATTCAACGTAAGTATATTGTCATTCACTTTTAAACATAATGAGCCATATAATGAAATGTGATAATATTAGACAAACATACAACTTGAAAACACCAAATTGCCTGTTGGTTTAAACCGTATTAAGCCTAATAATCAATTTGAATTGAGCATTATGGCATATATGCCACAATGCAATTTAAACTTTAATATTTACGGATAAACATATGTTAATCAGCGACATATAACAAAAGATTAAAATTATAGTTACAGATGTTTTTATCGTCAATAGAAATGTCTTTTTGTCTATGTACTTTTGCTATGCAAATCAGTCTATAATAGTTATTTTTTTAATGAAAAATAGAACAATAGTAAATATGAATTTAATATGATTTAGAAACCATTGAAATACGATACAAAACTCAATGAATTTCGTATCGAAACTCAATGACTTTTTAACCCAAAATCATTAAAGTTTTGAAGAATTTTAATAACCACTATAGAAATTTATTTTTTGTAAATATTTTATGAATGTATTACCTACTGCATCTAAGATTATACTAATAATTGAATACAATTAAGTTTTTATAAAATTTTGATACTCATGTTTTATTACAAAACATAATAAATACATGCAACACGTTTACAGTTAATTTTGAATAAATATTTTTATAATTGCTATTTTTTAAAGAAAAGCACATGCAAGTCAAAGCATATTTATATACTACTTTACCTGAAAACTCTACGATTTGACGGATATTGCATTTGTGTTAATTATTTTTAACCAAACGAGGTGCAAGGCTCGAATATTAATACCTATATTTGAAAACTTTCATATATATATTTATTAAGAATCCGGATTTTGCATCTAAAAGGGTTCCAATGTAAAATCCGGCAGTATTATTTAACCCGTGAACCCTGCGCTATTTACTATGAGAAAGGATTATCATCTTCAGGTCGTGTCCTTTGTCACTTTAATTGTGCTTTTGGGGACAAGCATTACCGCCAACGGACAATCGTATTTGATTAACGAAGGTTTCGAGGGCGAAGGTTTTCCGCCTAAAGAATGGAAAATTGTTGATAACGACGGAGACGGACACTGCTGGCAGACAGCAACACGAAGTGATGCTACTGTCAGTGGAGAGAAAACCGCTATATCATATACTGTAGACCCGAATAGTCCTACAGAAGAATATGGCGTACAGGACAATTATCTGATAACACCTCAAATTGAGGTTACAAACGAAACTTTCCAGATTTCATTTAAATATTGCGCTCAAGACCTTGACAGCAAAGAAAAAATTGAAGTGAGGATTTCTGAATCAGGAACTGATGTTAAAGACTTCACTACCATACTATATGAAGAAACCGTAGACAACGGATATGACGACTATCCTACATTAAAGACTTTAACACGCTCATTAAGCGAATATAATGGAAAAAAAATATATATAGCGTTTGTACACAAAGGTTCAGGAAGTTATGCACTTGGAATTGACGACGTGGAAGTGACAAACCAGAAAGGACCGAAAGCAATAAGCAATCTTACTGTTACTCCTGGAGAGAACGGAGCTTTGTCGGCAACACTTACATGGAAAAATCCACAAACAGACGGCACAGGAACAGATATTACGGGAGAACTGGCTATAGGCATATACCGCGACAATAAACTGCTGACCGCAATAACAGAAAACGTTACTCCAGGCGGAACATCATCATATACAGACACAAGCATGGATAATGGAATGCATACATACTCTGTAATTGCCAAGACAGGCGAAGGACAATCAAAGGCTGTATCAAAAAGAGTATACATAGGGGAAGACGTTCCTGCAGAAGTAGAGAACTTAAATGCCTATGTGTCGGAAGGACAAACCATAATAACATGGAATGCTCCTACCAAAGGCATGAATAAAGGATATATAAACACGGAAAATTTGACATACACTGTTGAGCGTAAAACGGATAATGGAACTGAAGTGATAGCCGAAGGAATAAAAGAACGACAATACACCGACAAAGTATCGGCTGGAGCTCTGCACTCATATATCGTTACGGCATCCAACAATACTGGTACCAGTAAGCCTATAACTTCTAATGCTGTGATAAGTTACGGAGATGACATGAAAGACATATCTGCCGGCATGAATGCAAATACAGAATATGGAAATCCGTATCTGCCATTTGATTTCAGTCAGCGCTACGGTGTTTATCAGGCAGTATTCTATCCTGAGGACTTAATGTATGCCAAGGGTACCATACGCCATATTGTATATAAGAACAGCTTTAGCTCGAGCAAGTTGGAGAAGCCTATACGGATTTGGTTAGGTGAAACAGACAAGCAGGATTTATCGGAAGGCTGGATAAGCACAGAAAATATGAAAGAAGTATATAACGGGAATATAGCATTTGTCAACGGTATAAATGATGTTCCTGTAGAGTTGGCTGAACCATATGAATATACGGGAAAGAATCTTGTAGTTGTAATGACGATGGACTATAGTCAAGGCAATGGAGGGTATTTTGACAGATTCTTTATCGAACAAACACCGGATAAGCCTAAACGCACACGCAGCTATATGTCGTATGAACCGATAGACAATTCCATGCTTACAGAGAGCACGGGCGGACTTTATGACGCTATGCTTATGACCAGATTTGTGATGAACACGAAAGACGCGGCCGGACTCCATGGAACTGTAACTGATAAAGATACCGTCAAGCCTATAGGCGGAGCAATAATTTCGATACCGGAACTTAAACTGTCGACCGTAACTGACAACAATGGAGAATACAGTTTCTATGTGGTGCCAAGCGGACTGCAGCATGTAACGATAACAGCAACAGGGTATCTAGACTTTGAAAAAGACATAACAATTCAGAATGAAGGTGAGCAGACCGAGAATTTCAGTATAGAAGCCAAACCTACAATAACTGTAAGAGGATACATAAAAGCAGAAGACACAGGCAAACCGCTGAAGAATGTAAGAATCAATGCTTACGGTTATTCTGATGTAAGCACAACGAGTGCAGACGACGGTACATTCGAATTGGGCGGAATATATGCCAACGAGAGTTATTCGCTCAGCATAGAAACACCTCTTTATGACGTATACAGACAGGAATTGCCTAGCGATAAAGACTTGAATATGGAAGAAATTATACTTACACGCAGCCTTATCAGTGTCTATGGAGTGTCTGGCGAAATCAGTTCTGACGGTTCTTATTCAACAATAAGCTGGAAAGACCCACTTTCGAGAAAAGGACGCATAATGTGGACAAAATGGGGCAACTCGGAATATAACGAGAGCACAGGAGGTGACTATAGTGCAACAGACTATAATGTAGCTCACGCATTTACGGCAGACGACATAAAAGACTCAATGATGATAGGACAAAGTTTTCTGAAAATGAAAGTATTTATTAAAGCCGAACAAGGTACCTATACAGCTAAAATATGGAAAGGAACGCGTGACAATAACGTGGAAATAGCTTCAAAAGAAATACCTGCTTCTGAAATCACGGCAGAAGGAGCATGGGTAACAGTCGAGTTTGATTCGCCTGGCGTAGAGATTAAGGAAGGAGAAAACTATCTGATAGGAGTAAACTGCAAGAATGGTCCTACTGACCCAATAGGCACCGCCGGCTATGGAAGCAGCATTGACGGAAAGAATAATCTGAAATGGAGCAATGATAAGTATTTATATGACGGATATTATGCATGGAATATTTCTGCATACTGCGGCATACCAGGAACAGAATTGCCAGTAACAACAGAAACAGAAGCGCCGAAATGCTCATATAACATATACCGAATAGATACGTTGCAACCAGAACAAAAGACAAAACTTAACAAGGATCCGCTAACGGAACTGACATTTACTGATAACGACTGGGACGAACTTACAGCAGGGAAATATATGTATTGCGTGAAAGCAGTTTATAACACAGACAAGGAGTCTGCCAGTGCATATACTGACACTATTGTAAGGGCTATCAACATTGATGCCGGCATAGCTGAATTCATATCGCCTATAAAGACTATAGATCCACAAGGTAAAGTTGAAGTAAAGGTAAGGGTCAAAAACTATGGCGAAAAACCGCTGACAAATGTATCTGCATATTTCACCGTAAACGACAATGAACCTATTGGGGAAACATTCACGGTAAACTTAAACAAAGGCGAAACCACAGACCTGACTCTTGGTTCTTATGAACTGAAAGAAAAGGCTCTATACATATTCAAGGCATATACTGAAATTGAAGGAGACGAGGCAGTAAACAACGATGCCAAGACATACTCTTTGCCAAACTTTGATGATGTAGGCCTGCGTGCGTACAGATGGGACGCTTACGGGAATGCCGGTATGATGAAAATACACTCTAACATACCGGAACAGGCTTCGTTCATAAAAGAAGTAATACCGGATGAAGCATTAATAAATGCCGGAGAATATTATGACGGACGTGTATATGCATACACGGCAACATGGTATTCTGAGCCAAGACAATTTGTTGTTCTTGACACAATAACTTGGGCTCCTGTAGCATCAGCTACAACAGAAGACTTTATACAGGATATGGCATTTGACTACTCGTCGAAGACGATGTTTGGATTGCGTGCCACAAACACTACCAGTGAACTTGTAAAAATAAGCCTGACTAACGGTGAGACAGAACTGATAGGCAATACCGGAATAAACTTGCATGCAATGGCTTGCAGCAAGGACGGAATATTGTATGCCATATCTTCAGATGGTGACCTATGTACTATAGATAAGGCTACGGGTATACCGACTACAATAGGAAATACAGGAATAACAGACGTGGCATATCTTCAGTCAATGGCATTTGACCATAATACAGGGCGATTATTCTGGGTGCATACCGGTGCAAAAAGTCAGGGCGAACTATATGAAGTGAATCCTGAGACGGCAAAACTGACACCGTTAGGAACGGCAATTTATAATGATAACGCATCGGAACTAGTTTGCCTATACACTGTTTATGACCATACTGCAAGCGGAATAAACGCTATGAATGGTAATGACGGTAAATTCATAGTTTATCCAGACGGAAAGAACCTGACCATAAGTTTACCGCTTGAAAATGCCGAGACTGCAGAAGTTAAAATAGTAAACACTGCCGGTATTATGGTTGCGTCAACAATAGTGAATGGTCAAATTACATCATATAAAGTCAACCTTATGCCTGGTGTCTATGTAGCTATAGCCAAAACATCAGCAGGAAGAATATATAAGGCAAAACCATTTGTAATAAGATAAAGATTTAAATTATTAATAAGTAAGCATTAAGAGCCAGAACTGTACAACAGAATATGGCAGTTCTGGCTCATTTGTTAATAAGCAACAATCTGTAATTCTCTTGGATTTAAATAAATATAATTAATAATAGAAGAAAAACTAATTCAAATTATATATGACATATTTATACGACAAAAATTGGATATACAAATTATGAGATGAAATATAAAACATATTAGAATCGTTTAATTTACTTTGTATTTTCTGGCATAGATGAAAAATTATGCAATTAATATACAAAATTTTACATTCATAGCAAAAAATATACTATATTTGTATTTAATAAATCATATTGAGAACCTAAACTTAAATTCACTAACCACAAACAACTAAAAACATGAGAAAAAGAAACACAACGCTTGCATGCGCACTCATGCTACTTATGTCTATGTTCTTAATTCCTGCCGATGTAGGTGCACAAATTAAGTGGCAAGAAGATTTTAATTATCCAACCGGTAACCTCTATGGCCATGGCGGATGGGGAAAGTATGGTTCTAATCCTAACGATCCTATACAGGTAGTAGAACAAACCCTAGACTATGAAGGATATCCTGGAGGGGTTAAAGGCAAATCAGTAAAACTAGGGGCTGCTTCGTCAGGAGAAGACTTACTTGTTAGATTTGATCCTAGTGAAGAAGGTATAAAGAATGGTACAATGTATTATTCTGCTCTAATTAATGTTTCTGAGGCACCAAGTGGTCCCGTACATGTAATGGCATTGCTGGCACGCACATTCAGCAGCGTTGTTAAAGACGGAACAAGTCCTACAGAATTAGGCCGACTATATGTTAATGCCGGTGACGACGAAGGACACTATAAGCTGGGAGTTGAACGCGGAAGTACAAAAGCCGTTTATGCAAACAGAAGTTTCAATATCGGTGAAACTTATCTCGTTGTTGTTAAATATGAGATTGGTGCAGCCGGTGAACGTCATGACGGTGTTACGCTGTATGTTAATCCAGCAAGCTATACTGAAGAGCCAAAAGTTGCTGATGCTGTGTTTGACCCGTCATCAGCAGGTAGCGGTATATCAACATGGGGCCTGCAAGGACTTGAACTGCGCCAAGGAACAAATTATAGCGCAACAGCACCTACTTTACTTGTGGGATCATTGCGTGTAGCTGACAGTTATGCAGAACTCTTTACAGAAAGTGCAGGACCAGGAGAAGACACTCCGGTAATAACTTTGAGCGAAAGAGGTTTGGATTTTGGTACGTTGTATAGTGGTGACATAAAGACCAAGACCGTAAACGTGAAAGGCGTAAACCTGACGGACGACATAACAATAACTGTAGACAACTATGAATTAAAGCCGTCAGTTACAACTATATCTGCAGCAGATGCAATGGCAATAGAAGGTGTGGATGTAGAATTTACGCTGACACCGACAAGCGAGAACGGCAAGGCAACAATAACATTTGTCAGTGAAGGAGCTACAGACGCAACACTCGGAGCGACATGGAGCACTATCGCTGTGAAAGACATTGCCACCCTAAAAGAGTTTGCAACAGAAGACGGTGAAGCATATCTCACCTACCGATATAAAGGCAAGGCTGTTGTAACGTTTGTAGACAAGAGTCAGGCAAGTCCCGTTTATTACCTTCAGGACGAGACAGGCGGACTGCAAGTGAAGAACGACTACGACATGATGACCGAGACGTATAAGGAAGGCGACATGGTTACAGGATTTATAGGAATGATAACCAGTTCGTTCGGCGTAAACTCGTTTATTCCGTTGACAGCATCACTCGGTACACTTGTTTCAGAGAACAACACTGTTGAGCCTGTAACAGTGACGTTGGCAGACCTTAAGGCTGCACCGACTGATTATACAAACAGATTAGTGAGAGTTGCAGATGCACAATTTAAAGACATTTCAGAAGGTGCCACATTTACCGAAAGCATGTCTCAACCCACAATAACAGACGCAACAGGAGAAGGTAAACTAAGACTGTTTAAAGGTACAACCCTAATAGGAAAAGCAATACCGACAGAAACTGTACATATAACAGGACTGTCGACATCAGCAAGTGCTGTAATTGTTGCGCCGCGCAAGGCTGAAGACATAAAGTCGGCTGTAGCGTCAGAACCATCGTTGACTGTTACCCCTTCAAAATTTGAAATGGCAGCAGGACTGGTTGGTAAGTCGTCAGAATTTGGAACAGTGCATATAAATGCAGTAAACATGCCGGCAGCAACCAATTTTGAGATTATCGGCAAAAACCGCGATATGTTTGAACTTTCGGCAACATCAGTGCCCGCAGGAACAAACGAGACCGACATCGTGATAACATATAAGCCAACGGCAATAGGAAAACATGAAGGACGCCTGTTTATAGACTGTCCAGAAATGCCGTTGCTGTCACAAAGCATTACTCTGTCAGCCTATGCTATAGACGAGCAGAATCCGCCGACAGTAACAGTAAGTCCAGAAACATTGCCTAAGTTTGAAGCCAAGGTCGGCGAAAGACAGGAGCAGACAATAAGCATAACGACAGCCAATCTGCCAGACTATGCATACATGAAACTGAAAGAATCAGGCTCGTTCCTGTTAAACACGACAATGCTAATGAAAGACGCTACAGCAAATGTGAAAGTTACGTTTGCTCCGAAAGAAGCCGGAGAATATGAAAACGAGATTGAGATATACGGACTCGGACTGGACACATTGAGAGTGAAGATAAACGGTAAGGCAGGTGAAAGTACTGAGCCGGAGCCTGAAAAGGAAGGCGACGAGTTGCCGCTCGACGCTTCATCACCGATGAAACTTGTAAATGAACATTTTGACAATGTAACAAAGAACAAGCCTCTTAGCATAGAAGGATGGAAAAACCTTGCAATGGTTGGTAAACGTGCATGGTGGGGATATGAACTGCCTGATGAAGATGAGTCTGCGGGTGAAAAGGTTGCAAAAGTAACCGCATACGATGGCAGTGTAGCAGAAGGTGAAGAAACAGAATGTGAAATGATGCTCGTTACACCTGCTCTAGACTTCAAGAACTCTGAGTCTAAGATGTTTACTTTCAGAGTCAGAGGTGACTATCTTCTTGACAATCAGACAGATTTGTTAGAGCTATGCTATATAGACCTGGCTGAAGGAGATATGTTTGTAGCGCCAATAGAAGGGTTCTATATGCCTAACATGCAAGACCAAAGCGGCGAATGGCAAGAATATCATATAGATTTGACCGGACAAAATATTGCGGATGTGTTCTTTATGGGATTTAGGTTTAAGAGCACTCGTGGACGTGCCAACTCTGTAACATACTATATTGATGATGTTAGTTACGGCCGAACTGACCTTGCTGTTATCAGGCCTTCGCTCACACAGCTTGCATTCACCGCAACGGCTGGTAAAGATGCTGTATCAGATGAAATAACTGTAACGGGTAGCAACCTTGCAGAACCAATCAAGTTGTCTTTGGGAGGACCGAATAAGAGTAGATTTAAGTTGTCAACAACTCAATTACCTGTAACAGGCGGCTCATTTATGGTGTCGTTCAATTCTGACGAAATAGGTGTTCATGAAGCTTATGTGAAGTTATCTTCACGAGGTGCAGCCGATATATACGTGCCAATATCTGTAAATAATACTGTAGCAGGTTGCATAGATGGTATCAGTGTGGAACAATGCGACATCGAGGTATACGATATTAACGGAAGAAAGATAGCAAAACATAAAATGACGACAGCAGAGAAAGTGAAAGAAAATCTGCCAACTGGTATCTACGTAATAAAACAGATATCAGAAAATAGCATAAATGTAAATAAGATTAGAATTAAATAGATTAATATT
>UMCD01054177.1_pt1 | contig 14614 bp, 10 predicted proteins | sample 1964161 | NCBI WGS metagenome assembly UMCD01 (sample SAMEA4835961, study PRJEB28245) | human gut metagenome | biome: gut microbiome; material: fecal sample | place: Denmark | collected 2008 | reverse complement strand
CCAGCCGATACACTCCCTGGCGGGAGGTACATATCCATAAGTTCTTTTGAGAATCCTGATAAAGACTTTGCACTTTGATGTCGGGCAGGAGGGAGTGTTGGCGTTCGGGTTGTGCACGGTCGATTCGTAGAAGTCCCTTGTTCATACCTATGTATATATATCCGTCATCAGTGCAGCAGATAGGTGAAGAAACTCTTATATTTTCTTTGAAAGTGGTGAGCAGGCGGATAGTAGAGTCTCCTTCCACCCGGAACTCCAGTTTGTTACGCCCGGCAATCCAAAGCGTATCGTTCTTGTAGTATATGTTGGAGACATTATTTGCGCGTAATTTATGAAACTGTTGTGTGCGGGTATTGTAGCACACCAAGTCATGCAGTGCCTGTATGTATACATTCCCTTTTTTATTGCCGCAAATGGCCATAATTTCATTTTCGGTCAGACCTATGTTGTCTTGGGAAGGGTGAAATACAGTGACGGACTGGCCATTATATCGATTGATTCCTTCAAAAGAACCAAACCATAATGCTCCCGTCTCATCTTGATAAATGGATATTATATTGACCTGCGACAAGCCATCCTGTACACTTAAGTGTTTGAAATAAGCCGTGTTCGCATAGGTCTGTATAAGCAGAAGTAAAAAAGAAGCTACTAACAGAATCTTTTTTATTGCCATATATTAGATTTTACTTTTCCAGCAACTCTTTCAGAAAATCATCCAACTCTTTATCCAATCCTTTCAGTAGCTCGTCATTCACCAGCATCGTATCGTCGTCTACCAACAATAGTTCAGTTACCGTTTCTTTGTCCTCATCCACCAGTACAAACGAATAAGGTTTCAGGATAGTCACCTTGTCGAAGTCACCTGCATCTTTCATTCTGCAAAGGATACTACGTAAGCCGGGCTCGATATTTTCGAGGAAATCATCGCCGTCGTATGTTGCCCATTCTTCCACCATGACGTTTGCTAGTTCTTCATCATCATCGTTGTAAATATTCAGTTGCCCTGACGGCTGGTCAGGTTGCAGATGAATATCGGTTACGACTGTCTGTTCACAATTGCATACATATTTGCCGACTGCCTTTTGGATAGCCGATTCGATGATAGATAATGATTGTTGGCTCAGTTTCATAGGTTCCTTCTTTTTGTCAGTTCAAAGGTATAAAAAAAATAAGATTTGATACATGATTTCCTTAAAAATCATCATTAAATCGGCTCATTTGCATCTTTAATTTAGATATTTGAGCATTTCTCTCCTTCAATTCGGCCAAATAGAGGCTGGTGAGGTAATAATTCGGCACATCGTCAATACTCGCTTTGACATTGTTGACAACATTCTTTTTCTCTATCTTCTTGGCTAGTTGCTGTGCCTTTTCCGCCCATTTCACTGCTTGAGACAGACTATCTTTCGTCTCATAATACACGGCAATATTGAAGGCGGCTCTCATCTGCTTCTTTGTGTTCTTGGTTCCTTCGAAAGCCTGATGCCAAAGTTCGAATGCATTATCCCATGAATTTTCGCGGACGTAGATAGCTGCATCGCGCATCTGAACCGAACCGCCGGTGTATAAATACCGTTTTCCCGTTTTCCATATCGGAACCAGATGCTTTACCGGAACTGTTCCTGCAAATTCCGCAGCTTCTTTCAACATTTCCCTTTCGGGGATGATACGGGCAGCCGCTTCTGTGACCGAACCTCCGAAATCTTCCCAAAAGATACTGTCATTAGGGTGAAGGGTGGTCATGGGCTTGCTTCGTCCCGGCACATAAACCCGTACTGTGGGATATACTTTTACATCCATAGCTCCCTGATAACAATTGAAATCGGGTAGATAACGAATGGTCTTGGTTGCTTTGAATTGCAGATTCTCTAATGCAATAATAAAATCAACTCCTAAATCGGAAGCTAACTGGCTGACTTCCTCTTGACTTAGCATATTTTCACGCGCTAACTTGTCATTGGCACGTAAGGCGGAGTCACAAATGACAACTTCATCAAAGTAATTCTGGTGGGCTATTTCTTCAGCCAATGATTCGGCAGCAATCTTGGGATCACCGTTGGCATAGGCTGTGGCGCGACTTACTTCCGGAACGTTTTCCTTCGTTTTCTGTACTTCTGTAATCAATTTGTTATCCGGTGCATCGCTGGTGTTATTCACAACAGCTACCTTGCGGAGCTGGGGTGGAAAACTCAAGTCGGCGGGTTGCAGATAATCAATGGAAATCTGTTCGATGCTCTGGCAACTGTTGAATAGCAACAGGAACAGAGAGATGAATGCCAGTGAATAAGATTTTGCCATAGTTTGATTCATTTAGTAGTTTGAACAAAAGTACTATTTTACACGAATAAAAGAAAGAGGCCGCCTGACAAGTCGATAGTATCTAAAGCTCTCCTCCTTCGGGAAGGAGGAGTCCCCGTAGGGGGAGGTGGTAGGTGAATATATAAGTCTATTATTATCAGCATTGTGTATCCACCTACCACCCCGGCTTTCAGCCACCCCTTCTTCCCGAAGAAGGGGAATTGCAGATACTACTGACTTGTCAGGCAGCCTTTATTATTTAGTAAAGTAGTTAGGACTAATTAACTACTTGAACTCTTCTTTATCAAACGTTCTTTCCGTGACAGTTTTTATACTTCTTGCCGCTTCCGCATGGACAGGGATCATTACGTCCTACGGTCTTTTCGGCACGAATCGGTTCACGTCTCTGTTGCTCGCGCGTATCCTGACTGGCAGCAGCCTGCTGATTCGGATCACTCAGGTCCTGCTTGTTCTCACGATACTTGCTCATGTCCTGACGCTGTTCCGGTGCAGCCTGGCGTACTTCTACACGACGGGCAGCCTGTTCATCCGGAGCTTCCTGTACAGGAATTTGTCCGCGCATCAAGATAGAAACAGTCTGATTGTTAATCTTATTCACCATTGAGTCAAACAACGTTACAGATTCCAGTTTGTAAATCAACAACGGGTCTTTCTGCTCGTAGCTTGCATTCTGTACAGAGTGTTTCAGTTCATCCAGTTCGCGCAGGTTCTCTTTCCATGCTTCGTCGATAACGTGCAGCAGGATTGACTTTTCAAATGCTTTTACTACCTCTTTGGATTCGGATTCGTAAGCAGCTTTCAGGTTACAAGAGATATTGTACATACGTTTACCGTCCGTGATAGGAATCAGGATGTTCTCGTACATGTGTCCCTGGTTCTCATATACCTGTTTGATAACCGGATTGGCAATCTGTGCCAGGCGTTCAGTCTTACGTTTGAAGTTCTCCATGGCAATGCCGAATGTCTTTTCAGCCAGTTTCTCTTTCTTCTCGTTACGGAATTCTTCTTCGGTGAACGGAGTTTCCATAGCCAACGTCTGAAGCAGTTCCATTTGGCAACCTTCGTAGTCGTTGTTCTCGATAGCGTTGGCGCAACGGTCCCAAATCATGTTCACAATATCCATACCGATACGTTCGCCCATTAAAGCATGGCGGCGTTTCGTATAGACAACCGTACGTTGCTTGTTCATCACGTCGTCATATTCCAACAGGCGTTTACGGATACCGAAGTTGTTTTCTTCTACCTTCTTCTGTGCACGTTCGATAGAGTTGGAAATCATCTTGTGCTCAATCATTTCACCTTCTTGGAAACCGAGCCTGTCCATTACGCTGGCGATACGGTCGGAGGAGAACAGACGCATCAAGTCGTCTTCCAGTGACACGAAGAATACAGAAGAACCCGGGTCACCCTGACGTCCTGCACGACCACGCAACTGGCGGTCTACACGGCGGGATTCGTGGCGCTCCGTACCGATGATTGCCAAACCGCCTGCGGCTTTCACTTCCGGGCTTAGTTTGATGTCGGTACCACGACCGGCCATGTTGGTGGCAATGGTAACTGTTCCGCTCAAACCGGCAGTAGCAACAATATCAGCTTCTTTCTGGTGTAACTTCGCATTCAGCACCTTGTGTTCGATCTTGCGCATGGTCAACATCTTGCTCAGCATTTCGGAGATTTCTACCGAAGTAGTACCTACCAATACCGGGCGTCCGGCGTTCACCAGTTGTTCGATTTCTTCGATTACGGCTTTATATTTTTCACGTTTCGTCTTGTAGACGCGGTCGTTCATATCTTTACGGGCAATCGGGCGGTTGGTCGGGATCACTACCACATCCAGTTTGTAGATGTCCCAGAGTTCGCCGGCTTCCGTTTCGGCTGTACCGGTCATACCGGATAGCTTGTGATACATACGGAAGTAGTTCTGCAGAGTAATCGTAGCAAAAGTCTGTGTGGCAGCTTCCACTTTCACGCCTTCTTTGGCTTCGATAGCCTGGTGCAATCCGTCAGAGTAACGGCGGCCTTCCATGATACGTCCGGTCTGTTCGTCTACAATCTTCACCTGTCCGTCGATCACTACGTATTCGTCGTCTTTCTCGAACATGGTGTAAGCCTTCAACAATTGGTTGATAGTATGTACACGTTCCGATTTAATAGCGTAGTTTGTAAGCAGTTCGTCCTTTTTCTCCAACAACTGTTCGTTGGTCAGGTTCATATTCTCCAATTCCGAAAGTTCTGCGGCAATGTCCGGAAGAACGAACAATGTCGGGTCTTCGGAGTTACCGGTGATCAGGTCGATACCTTTATCGGTCAGGTCTACACTGTTCAGCTTTTCATCAATGACGAAGTACAACGGTTCCGTCACTTCGTGCATACGCTTGTTGTTCTGCTCCATGTAGATTTCTTCCGTCTTCAGCATACCGGCTTTAATGCCCTGTTCACTCAGGAACTTAATCAATGCTTTGTTCTTCGGCAAACATTTGTGGCTGCGGTACAGGGCGAGGAATCCTTCTTCCACTTCTTTCTTATCGTTGGATGCGATCAGTTTTTTTGCTTCAGACAAGTACTTGGTTGCCAATACTTTCTGTGCTTCTACCAGACGCTCTACTAGCGGACGGAGCTGCTCGAACAGTTGGTCGTCACCTTTCGGCACGGGACCGGAGATAATCAGCGGAGTACGGGCGTCATCGATCAATACGGAGTCGACCTCATCGACGATAGCGTAGTTGTGCTGACGCTGTACAAGGTCTTTCGGGCTGATCGCCATATTGTCACGCAGGTAGTCGAAACCGAATTCGTTGTTGGTACCGAACGTGATGTCTGCCAGATATGCCTGGCGGCGTGCGTCGGAGTTCGGCTGGTGACGGTCGATGCAATCTACGCTCAAACCGTGGAACATATAAAGAGGGCCCATCCATTCGGAGTCACGTTTTGCCAGATAATCATTCACGGTAACCACGTGCACACCGTTTCCGGTCAGTGCATTCAGGAATACGGGGAGGGTAGCCACCAATGTCTTACCTTCACCGGTTGCCATTTCCGCAATCTTGCCTTTGTGCAGAACGACACCACCGAACAACTGTACATCGTAGTGTACCATGTTCCAGACCGTATCGTTACCACCGGCTATCCAGTGATTCTGATAAATGGCCTTATCGCCCTCGATGCGTACAAAGTCTTTTGTAGCAGCCAGTTGGCGGTCGAAATCAGTGGCGGTAACTACGATTTCTTCATTTTCCGTGAAACGTTTTGCAGTAGCCTTGACGATTGAGAAAGCAACGGGCAGTACTTCGTCCAGTGCTTTTTCGTATTTATCCAGAATTTCTTTTTCTATCTTGTCGATTTGTGCAAAGACTTCTTCGCGGTCTTCCAGTTCCAGGCTTTCGATACTCGCTTTCAGTTCTTCCACTTTCGCACGTTCGGCGGTAGCCGACTCATGGATATATTTTTTGAGTTCTTCCGTTTTGGCACGGAGGGCGTCGTTGTCCAGTGCTTCAATCTCCGGGTAAGCAGCTTTGATCTTTTCTACCCAGGGCTTGATTTCTTTCATGTCTCGCGTGGATTTGTTTCCGAAAATCGAGCTTAAAAATTCATTGAATCCCATTTGTATAAGTATGTTTATTATTTATCGAATTAAAATAGTTTGCGCAAAGTTACATTAAAATGCTGATTTATTTATGTTTTGCGCCCTGTTTTTGTGAGGTTTCTTTTACCGCAGGCCGGTAATAGGAGCAGATGTGCAGGCGTTGGGAGCCCGGATGCGCATAAAATGTGCCAGTGTAGGCGCGATATGGTCTATTGTTATAGGTGTCTGGATAACGGCCGGTTTCACGGAATGTCCCATGAAAATCAATGGCGAAGGAATATAAGAATGGCGTACCACTTTGTTTTCGCCACCATTCTCGTTGACGATTGTCCACCCGGGGAGGACGTCGATTACGAGGTCTCCCGAACGTTTGCGGTGGTAACCGTTGCGTATTTTATAGATCTCCGGAGTCCATGAACCCAGTAGAAGCCGGTTGGCGGAATATGCCTCGTTCACTCCGCTGAACTGCATCAGGAATTCGGCGGACTTCTGCTGTATTTCCGTCAAGTTCAGTTCTTTCTTTTCCAGTAATTTATGGTTCAGATAGATTTGCTGGTTGTGGTGGGTTTCAACGTACTTTCCCTCACCGTATGTAGCCATGAGGTACATATTCAGCAAGGCGGCGCAGCGGTTGAGATAAAACTCTCCGCCGGGGATTTTGTATAATCCCGAATCGGGCGATTCGCTGTCCGTATAACCGGTCGAGGTGACGAAAAGAAGCACGTTTTGTAGTCCTACCTTCTTGTCGAGCACATCGAGCAGGTTGGCGATACTGCGGTCGAGACGTACGTATGTATCTTGTATTTCCATAGCACATTCCTGTACGGATTTATGTGCGTAGTTGCCCGCATAATAAGTCAGTGCCAATAAGTCAGTAATATCGTCCATACCGATAGAACTTTTGTTGAGCGCTTCTTCGGCGAGTGCATTGACTTCATCGTTCACAAAGGGACTGGCGATGAACCGTCGGAACTTGTTGTTGCGGTCGTCGTCAAATTTATATTTGAAAAGCATATCCCGCCAATCTGGCAGGAAAGTGTACATCCCCCGCGGGAAAACCGGTTCCCATGTCATGCCGGCGATACGGAAATCGACAGCCTGGCGGTCGTTGTATTGACTTGCCCACCAGGGAAATTCTCCGTAGTAGGTTGTCCCGCTCCATTTTCCGGTATTGGGATTGAGCCAGAAAGCACCGTTTCCGGCATGTCCGGCGGCAAAAATGGCGGCGTCGCAGTTGGGGGCAATGGCGTATACAAGTCCCTTACCTTGTGTAGCTATTTTAAGCTCGTCGGCAATGGTGGAAGTCAGCAATTTGGTGGGGGCGACCGTCTGATCGGTGTAATATCCCATAAATGCCGTGTCGTCCGTGCTGTTGACGGGGCGGAGGGTGGCGGCGTCCATCCAGCGTTTGGAGATAATTCCGTTCATGGAGGGCGTCGTACCGCTATAAATGGCAGCTATGGCGGAAGCGCGGTCTACACCGCTGAAAGTATATTCGGCGTTATGGAACACTCTTCCCTCTTTCCAAAGACGTTTGAAGCCCTTCTCGCCGTAAAGTGACGAAAATGCTTCCAGATAGTCCGTACGTAATTGGTCGATCGTCAGTCCCACCACTAATTTAGGGGCGGCAGGTAGCGACTGGGCTTGCAGCCCGGTGAAGGTCAGTACGGTGATAAGGGAAGTTAGTAGTCCTTTCATTATTTCTTTTTAGATGTCACAATTAGATTGCTCACTGAACGTATCAGCAAACAGAGTGCCAAAGGTACAACAGCAAAGTCAAATCTTTGCGGAATTACCGGAAAAAGCACTATAAAAAGTGTTAAAATAATAAGATTTAAGGTCAAATACCAACATTTCTTCCCTTTTCGGACACAATATATGATGTAAGGAAGGAAAAGAAGCTGGCCCGGATGAAAGACAAATAACAGGAAATTGGAGCTGACAGCCGGGTGTTCGGAGAAGAGGGCCAGGAACGCAAGGATACATCCTGCGATACCTGCCGTACCGAACAATATGAGGTCGACTCCCCAGAGTCCTGTCCGTCGGCGGATGCCGTAAATGGTAGCGGCGGCGGTAAGTATAAAGAGGAGAAGAGCGGATTGCAGCGGAGTGGGTATCCAAAAGCTTTCATCTTCTTCGGGAGTGGCATCCACAATCAGTTCGCTGTCCGTTACAAGCGGGCGTTGAATGGAATCACCGGTAATTTGTGCGCCGGCAAATGCATCCATTAGATAGAACGGGGCAAACATCATCTGTCGCTGCGTGATAGGCCGATCGGCTTCGCTTCCGATACATAGATCAATGCCGAAACGTGCCCACGGATGTCCTTTGCAATATTGGTGGACGATCTCGCGGAAGGTACGTGAACCGTCTTGCGGTTCTACGGGATAAATCACTTTGCCTGCAATACTTTCTTCTATCTTGTCGCGGGGACGGGTGGCACAATTATCGTAAAAGAAATTATAACGGTATACCCGGTTTTCGGGGCGGTAATTTTCTTGTAACAGGCGGATTAGTTCGGCCTTTTCTTCGTTGTTCAGGTTAAGTGTCTGTTGCCATACGCTGCGTCCGAAATAGGCATATTCTCCTGCAAAATGAGGGTAGTCGATCACTCCCAGCCGGTAGTCCGTTTCTCCGAGTGAGAAGCGGAGAGCGAAGTTAGGGATGTCAAAGCTGAATAAGCCGTAATTGAATACGACGTCAATCCCTTGTGAGGGATTTTCGTAACGAATGGCAGTGTGTCCGAACAGGGTGTATATCACTTCTCCGGGAGCACAAGTCAGCAGGCTAAGACGGATAGAGTCATTGCTGTTGGCAGTTGTTTGTCCAATGGGCAGGAGCAACAGGAAAAGAGAGAAGATTACATATAAAAAAGACCGTTTCATCAGTAGGTTCGTTTTATTTTGGCAGCGAATATACAAAGAATTGTTGGATTCGTGAAACAGAGGCTCTGTTTTATCAAAATAGAGCCTCTGTTTGGGGTAAATAGAGCCTTCATTTGGGTGAAATAGAGCCTCTGTTTTACCGGAATTATACACGTAAAAGCGTGCCACTAACCGTGCTACCCCTTTTGCATGTATAATTGATTGTGAATTAGTGATTTATCTCCTGCTGAAAAATGGAGACGTGCCACCAACCGTGCATATATAAATAAAAATATATATTATTCTATATTATATAGTTCGCCCGACACACTTTTTTGAGAGAGAGAACATAAGAAGAACCAAAAAAGAAGATAATTTCTCTCAGATGTTTCGATTTCTCTTTTTTTACTTTACCTTTGCGCCCGCTAAAAGATAAGAATGCATTGAATTTAATTATCGACATAGGAAATACCGCTGCGAAGGTTGCCCTCTTTGACGGTGGGGAAATGGTGGAAGTGCTGACCGAGTCCAATCAGTCATTGGATTGTCTGGAAGCTCTTTGTGCCAAATACCCGGTTGAGCAGGGAATTGTAGCTACCGTGATTGATTTAAGCGAACGGGTGCTTGCGGCTTTGGTCGCCTTGCCTTTCCCTTTGCTGTGGCTCGATTCGAAGACTCCGCTTCCGGTCACCAACCTGTACGAAACTCCCGAAACGCTGGGATACGACCGAATGGCTGCTGTGGTGGGAGCGAATGAGCAATATCCTCGTAGAGATATATTGGTAATTGATGCGGGAACTTGCATTACTTACGAGTTTATAGACTCGAAAGGACAGTATCATGGTGGTAATATTTCTCCCGGTATGCAGATGCGTTTCAAGGCACTCAACCAGTTTACCGGACGCTTGCCTCTTATTGACTCCAACGGGCGCAAACTCCCCATGGGGCGGGATACCGAAACGGCTATACGCGCCGGGGTGTTGAAAGGTATGGAATACGAAATTTCAGGTTATATTGAGTCTATGAAGCATAAATATCCTGAACTTTTGGTTTTTTTAACGGGCGGAGATGATTTTTCTTTTGATAGCAGCGTAAAAAGTATCATCTTTGCAGATAGATTTTTAGTGTTGAAAGGATTAAATAGAATTTTAAACTATAATAATGGTAGGATTTAAACACACGCTTTGGGCGCTATTGCTCACAATGGTTACCGGAATGGCAATCGCTCAAAATAATACAAACTCTCCTTATACACGATATGGCTATGGCGACTTGTCTGACCAGAACTTCGGAAACAGTAAGGCAATGGGAGGAATTGCTTTCGGACTCCGGGACGGAGCGCAGATCAATCCGTTGAATCCTGCTTCGTATACAGCCATTGACTCGTTGACTTTCCTCTTTGAAGGGGGCGTCAGTCTTCAAAATATGAATATTAGTGGCGGTGGCGTGAAGCTGAACGCCAAAAACTCTAGTTTCGACTATCTGGCAATGCAATTCCGGTTACATAGGAGACTAGCGATGAGTATCGGTTTGCTGCCGTTCTCCAATGTGGGATATACGGTGTCGGATACTCAGACTGCGACAGATCCCGCAACTGGTAATACGACAGCTTATGCCAGAAATTATACAGGCGACGGAGGTTTACACCAACTATATGTCGGATTGGGTGTGAAGGTATTCAAAGATCTTTCAGTGGGTGTAAATGCTTCTTATTTCTGGGGGGATATAACCCGTTCGCGGACTATTTATTATCCGAATGTATCCGGGGCTTATAATTTTGTGCAACAGGCGACTGCATCTGTATCATCTTATAAGCTGGACTTTGGAGCACAGTATACAAAGGATATAGATAAGAAACATTCAGTGACGCTTGGTGTTGTATATTCTCCAAAAATAAAACTGGGGAATGATTATGATGTGACAACACAGTTGGTCTCTAATAGTACAGGTACGGTTGAAACTTCAACTAGCGTGGCGCCGGATGCTACATTGGCACTCCCTAATACGTATGGTGTCGGATTTACCTATAACTATGACAAACGCCTGACAATTGGAGTGGATTACAGTTTGCAACAATGGTCGAAAGCAGACTTTGGTGTAAGGACAACAGATGAATCCATACGTGGTGATTTTGATGAAACTTATGCTTATTGCGACCGTTCTAAAATATCTGTGGGTGCGGAATATATCCCTAACTTGCTGGGACGTTCTTATCTTGCTCACATAAAATATCGTTTGGGAGCTTATTATACGACCCCGTATTATAAGATCAACGGCAAGAAGGCTACCCGCGAATATGGTGTAACAGCCGGTTTCGGTCTGCCTGTTCCCCGTTCACGCTCTATCCTCAGTATCAGCGGACAGTTTGTTCGTATCAGTGGACAAGAAGCGACCTTTGTGAACGAAAATATCTTCCGCGTAAGTATCGGATTGACGTTCAACGAACGTTGGTTCTTCAAGCGTAGAGTAGAGTAATGCAAGAATTAAAAAGAGAAGAGAATAGACGACTATAATATTATACTAACAACTAAAATTTAGATACAATGAAAATTAAAACGCTTGTAGCTATGTTGTTCCTTTCGGCAGGGGCGACTACTGTGGTAGCACAGGATGCGACTAACTGTAATTCAAACAGTAGTATCTCGCATGAAGCTGTGCGTGCAGGTAACTTTAAAGATGCGTATACTCCTTGGAAAGCTGTGTTGGAAAACTGTCCGACACTCCGTTTCTACACTTTTACTGACGGATATAAAATTCTGAAAGGCTTAATGGCACAGATTAAGGACAGAAATAATCCGGAATATCAGAAATATTTTAATGAACTGATGAATACGCATGACTTGCGTATCAAATACACTGATGAATTCCTGGCTAAAGGTACGAAGGTATCTTCTGCTGATGAAGCTTTGGGTATCAAGGCTGTAGACTATATCGCCTTGGCTCCGAAACTGGATGTGAATCAGGCTTATCAATGGCTGAGCCAATCGGTTAATGCTGTAAAAGGCGAGTCTGCCGGAGCTACTATTTTCTATTTCCTGCAGATGTCTTTGGATAAACTGAAAGCTGATCCTGCTCATAAGGAACAATTTATCCAGGATTATCTGGCTGCTTCCGAATATGCTGATGCTGCCATTGCTGCTGAAACTAATGAAGCAAAGAAGAAAGGTCTGCTGGGTATCAAAGATAACTTGGTTGCCTTGTTTGTAAACAGTGGTACTGCTGATTGTGAATCACTGCAAGGAATTTATGGCCCGAAAGTAGAAGCTAATCAGACTGACCTCGCTTATTTGAAGAAAGTAATCGACATCATGAAAATGATGAAATGTACGGAAAGTGAAGCTTATTTGCAGGCATCTTTCTATGCTTATAAAATGGAACCGACAGCAGAGGCTGCTACCGGATGTGCATATCAGGCATTCAAGAAAGGTGATATCGACAGTGCAGTGAAATTCTTTGATGAAGCTATCAACCTGGAAACTGACAATATAAAGAAAGCGGAAAAAGCATACGCAGCTGCTGCTGTGTTGGCTTCTGCTAAGAAATTGTCACAGGCAAGAACTTACTGTCAGAAAGCTATCGGTCTCAATGAAAATTATGGCGCTCCGTATATCTTGATTGCCAACCTTTATGCAATGAGTCCTAACTGGAGTGACGAGTCTGCACTGAACAAGTGTACTTACTTTGTTATAATTGACAAATTGCAACGCGCAAAACAAGTAGACCCGAGTGTAGCTGAAGAAGCAAACAAATTGATCGGCAGATATTCTGCACACACTCCGCAAGCAAAAGACCTGTTTATGTTGGGTTACAAGGCTGGCGACCGTATTACTATCGGTGGCTGGATCGGAGAGTCTACAACGATTAGATAAACGTATGTTGCGAAAACGAAAGAACCGTTTGTTGCATAAAAGCATGAGCATAACAATTGTCTTAGGGACAATTGTTATGCTTCTTTTATTTCCCTCCTGTGGTGGCAAAAAGAAAATAACGGGGGATGCTATTACAGAACGTGACTCCATGGCAGTGATGCAGACATCCGGAGTGACAACCCTTATATCCGATTCGGGAGTGACCCGCTATCGGGTGAATACGGAAGAGTGGCTGGTTTTCGACCGCAAGAAGCCGTCTTATTGGGCATTTGAAAAAGGAGTGTATCTTGAACAGTTCGATTCGATCTTTCATATAGAAGCCAGTATCAAAGCGGATACTGCCTACTACTATGACAAGGAAAGACTCTGGAAACTGATAGGAAACGTGGATATACAAAACCGGAAAGGAGAGCGTTTCAATACGGAACTGCTTTACTGGAATGAAGCTACGCAGAAAGTGTATTCCGACAAGTTTATTCGTATCCAGCAACCGGACCGGATTATCACCGGGCATGGGTTCGATTCCAATCAGCAAATGACCGTTTATACGATTCATAATATTGAAGGTATATTCTACGTCGACGACGAGGCGACTGCTCCGCCACAACCGGAAACAAAAGCCCTGCCGGACTCTGTGAAAAAAGATTCTGTGAAATAAGCTATGAATATTTATATCTCTCTAATAATCACCATGCTTTTCTCCGCTTTCTTTTCGGGAATGGAGATTGCATTTGTCTCGGTAGACAAACTGCGTTTTGAAATGGAACGCAAAGGGGGCATTACTTCCCGCATCCTTTCTATCTTTTTCAAGAACCCGAACGAGTTTATCTCTACCATGTTGGTGGGTAACAATATCGCACTGGTTATCTATGGTATCCTGATGGCTCAGATCATTGGTGAAAATCTGCTGGCCGGCTTTATTGACAATCACTTCCTAATGGTGTTGGCACAGACTGTCATTTCTACCCTGATTATTTTGGTGACCGGAGAGTTCCTGCCGAAAACATTGTTCAAGATCAATCCCAATATGGTATTGAACGTTTTCGCCGTTCCACTTTTTATTTGTTACGTTGTTTTATATCCTATATCCAAGTTGTCTTCCGGTTTGTCTTGCATCTTCCTGCGCATTTTCGGCATGAAGGTAAACAAGGATGCGTCCGACAAAGCTTTCGGAAAGGTGGATCTTGATTATTTTGTACAGAGCAGCATTGATAATGCCGAGAATGAGGAGGAACTGGATACGGAAGTGAAAATCTTCCAGAACGCACTTGACTTCTCGAATATTAAAATACGCGATTGTATTGTTCCCCGTACTGAGGTGGTGGCGGTTGATCTCACAACTTCGCTGGATGAACTGAAAAGCCGTTTTATAGAGTCGGGTATCTCCAAGATTATCGTATATGACGGTAATATTGACAATGTGGTCGGTTACATCCACTCTTCGGAGATGTTTCGCGCACCGACCAACTGGCACGAGAATGTGAAGCAAGTGCCGATTGTTCCCGAAACAATGTCCGCCAATAAGCTGATGAAACTGTTCATGCAACAGAAAAAGACAATTGCGGTAGTGGTGGACGAGTTTGGCGGAACGTCCGGTATTGTGTCATTGGAAGATCTGGTAGAAGAAATCTTCGGTGATATAGAAGACGAGCATGATAACACTTCCTATATCAGCAAGCAGATAGACGAACATGAATATGTATTGTCCGGCCGTCTGGAGATTGAGAAAGTCAACGAAACGTTCGGTCTCGACTTGCCTGAATCCGACGAATATCTGACAGTGGGAGGACTGATTCTGAATCAATATCAGAGTTTCCCGAAACTGCATGAAGTGATTCGGGTAGGACGTTATCAGTTCAAGATAATCAAGGTGACGGCGACGAAAATAGAACTGGTTCGCCTAAAAGTCATGGAATAATGACGAATACCGAGAAATTTTTAGCCAATAAATAGAAGCATATTAGCATTTTTTGTATCTT
>UMCD01033264.1_pt1 | contig 15190 bp, 8 predicted proteins | sample 1964161 | NCBI WGS metagenome assembly UMCD01 (sample SAMEA4835961, study PRJEB28245) | human gut metagenome | biome: gut microbiome; material: fecal sample | place: Denmark | collected 2008 | reverse complement strand
GTCTCCTTCATCGAGATGCATTCGCCGCCGAACTGGTTGCGCAGGCGAAGGAAGAGCCGGTCGAAGGTTTTGTTGTATAGCGGGTGGTATATTTGTCCGCACAGTATATCTTCCGGTACCCAATAGGGCAGAGAGGCAATCCATTCCCAGTTACAATAATGTCCCAAATAAATAAAGCAGAAGTTCTTATTCTCTTCTTCCAGTTTCTTTACTATCTCGTCTATTCCTCCGAAAGTCATCCTTCGCTTTAATTGTTTTTTCGAGATAGAAAACAACTTGATTGTCTCTATCATATAATCGCAAAAGAAATGATAATATTGCTTCTCGATACGGATAAGTTCTTTTTCATTCTTATCGGGGAAAGAGCCGGTGAGGTTTTGCCGAACCACCTTACGTCGATAGCGAATACAGTAATAGAGCGGATAGTAGAGTACATCGGAAAAAATATATAAGAAGCGTAATGGTAAAAGCGAAAGCAAGTACCAAAAGAAAAATACAATATAATATACTACCTTCATTGTCTGTTACTTTTTTATTCCGATTAATGCCTGAAGCCTGCGTTTTCTTCGTCGTTTCTGTTCAAACTGGAGAAGGAATTGAAATACTTCCAACGCACATTCTCTTGGAGGCCATCCTCTTAAATTGGCATATTGCATTACCACATATCGCAGGAGTGCTTTGCTGTGTGTGAGACGCTTCAAGTTCTCCAGACACTCTTTTCGGGTGAGAGCACATTTAAACTTGGAACGGTTGGTATCAATTAAAGTGAAATGATAATGACCGTCGTTGTCTGTGCAATAAAGTATGTTGGTCAGGTTTAAGTCGCCATGTAATACTCCTTTTTCGTGCAATTGCACCATGAACGCAGCCAACTCGTTTGCGGCATGTTTGTCGAACCGGCGTTGCCACAGCACTTTGGACAGGGGAGGGAAGTCGCATTGGGTAGAGATAAAATATCCGTCCAGAAACAATCCTCCTCTTTTCTTTTCAATATAAGCCACTTCGTGCGGGGTGTCAAATCCTCTCTTGCGCAGCATGCCGGCAAAAAGGTAAGCCCGTTCCGTTTTGCTTTTCTTGAAAAAAGTGTAAACAATCCGTTGAATGATATTAGGTTGCTTATATTTTTTTACTACCAACCATTCGTTCTTCACCCGATAACGTCTGACTTCGTTTCTACCTTCATACAGCAGCTCTCCTTCTTGTGCGAAATGTTGGGGTAGCTGCTTGATAAAATCGGCAGTCTGCATAAAATCGGGATGAATTACAATTTTCATAGAGTATGGTTTATTCTTTTTTTAAACGATAACCTGTTCAATACGGTGCACTACCATTTCGGGAGTGATTCCTTGCAGACATGCATAGTCCTTGCGCCAACAGGGTTTATTCCCGAAAATGGAACAGGGGCGGCATGGTAAATCCACCTGTACGGCGTTGCCGGGCAATTGTTTCCATCCCATGAATCCGGCGTATGGATGTGTGGCACCCCAAATGGAGACCACCGGAATGTTTACCAATGATGCCAGATGCATATTGGCGGAGTCCATAGACAACATAACGTCCAGATGGCTCATAAGTGCCAGTTCCGAGTTCAGTGTCAGTTTACCTGCCGTGGATATAACGTTGGGATATTGACGTTCCCATTTTGCCAGTACTTCAATCTCTTTGGCTCCTCCTCCGAACAGCAGGATTTTCGTATTCTTGCGTTCAGACAGCAAGCTGATTACCTGCTCTTGCTTGGATAAGGGATAAATCTTGCCTACATGGGCGGCAAACGGAGCAATGCCAATCCATTTGTCCGTGCCTTTGTCGCCCGTCAGCGGCTGCATGCACGAGATATTTCCCTTGCCCTTGCCGAAAAGCGATTGGAAATTTAATTTTACCGGATAACCTATATTCCGGAATACCTCGGCATATCGTTGGAATGACGACTTTTGCCATTCCATTACTTTGTTTCTGGCACGTACCAATTTCCTTTTTCCACTGCGTCCCTTGTCCAGATGCGCTACCTTCACGCCGGCCAGTCTGAATCTTATTCGCAGATATTTACTGCGCAATACATCATGGAAATCCGCTACGGCGTCGAAATGCTCTTTCTTCAGATCCTTGTATATCCATTCCAATCCCATGATTCCTGCATGCTCTCCCTTTAAATCCACTCCATGGAAAGTGATATTGGGAGGTAATCCGTCAAACAAAGGTGCAAGCGTATTGCGGCTCAACACTGTAATTTGGTGTTGAGGATACTGAACGGCAAACGAATAAATCACCGGAATGGTCATCGCCACATCGCCGATTGCAGAAAAACGGATTACCAGAATCTTAGCCATGAGGAGATAATTTATTTCTTTCCGTACAAAACGGGATTCAATGCCGGATCGTTATACATCTTCATCTGCTTATATACTTTCATATATTTGCGTCCCGCTTCGATATCGGCTATCAATTGGTCAATGGCAGATGAGAGATCTTTTTGCTGTTCAAGCAGGATGTTCAGTTTCTTTTCACATTGTGCGTGATGCTCGGGAGACACGTCGGTGCGCTCCACTTCCTGACGCATGTGATAGATTTTCAGTGCAAGGATAGAAAGCCGGTCGATGGCCCATGCAGGACTTTCGGTGTTAATCGTTGCATCGGGCTGTATTTTTACATCTTTATATTTGTCAAGGAAATAGCTGTCAATCAGTTCCACCAAATCAGTACGGTCTTGATTGGACTTGTCGATACGGCGTTTCAGTGCCAATGCTTCCACCGGGTCAATCTGCGGGTCGCGAATAATGTCTTCAAAGTGCCATTGTACTGTGTCAATCCAGTTTTTCAGATAAAGATAATACTCGATGCTTTTCACTTCGTATGGATTGTTGATGGGAGTATCAACATTATCTGTCTTGTGATAGTCATTGATAGACTGCACAAAAATGGGCTTGCATAGTTCTGTAAAACTCATACCTTGTTCGTTTTAAAATTATTGGAAAGACAAATCTATGCAAACTTTTCTAATCAACCAATTATTATTCGGTAAAAGTGCCTACCTTTGCCCTAATCCTAGTTTTTTTAGAAGATGAAAGTAATTGTAGACAATAAAATCCCCTATATTAAAGAAGCTGTAGGGCAGATAGCCGATGAGGTGGTATATTTGCCGGGTGCTGCTTTTACCCCTCGGGACGTGAAAGATGCCGATGCTTTAATTATCCGTACACGTACCTGTTGTAACCGCGAATTGCTGGAGGGCAGTTCTGTGAAATTTATTGCGACGGCAACGATTGGTTTTGACCATATCGATGTGGATTATTGCCGTGAGGCGGGTATCGCATGGAGCAATTGTCCCGGATGCAATGCCGGCGGAGTGGAGCAATATGTGCACGCTGCACTTCTGCTGCTCAAGCGCCTGCGCGGAATGAAACCGGAAGATACGTGTATGGGCATTGTGGGAGTAGGCCATGTAGGTAGCCGCATCCGGCGAATGGCTGAGGCTCTGGGAATGAATGTGTTGCTGAACGACCCTCCCCGTGAGGACAACGGTGAGCAGGGTTTCACCGATTTGCAGACTTTGATGCGCAAATGTGATATTATCACTTTTCATACTCCTTTATATCGCACGGGGATGTATAAGACTTTCCATTTGGCGGATGCTTCGTTTTTTGCCTCTTTGCAACGCTGCCCTGTGATAATAAATACTTGTCGCGGAGAGGTCATTGACACTCCGGCACTGCTGAGTGCCTTGAAAACAGGGCAGATAAGCGATGCGATAATCGATACTTGGGAGCATGAGCCCGATATAGACCGTGAGTTGTTGCAAGCCGTCTTTTTGGGGACGCCTCACATAGCCGGTTATTCTGCCGACGGGAAGGCGAATGCCACCCGCATGGCTTTGGAAGCTGTTTGTCGCTTTTTCCATATAGATGCTTCATTCAAGATTGTTCCTCCAGACATGCCGCCTATGGCTTTGTCGGCTGATAAAGAGGAAGCTTTCTTACAGGTTTATAATCCGCAGCGGGATAGTGATTGGCTGAAGCAACGGCCGGAAGAGTTTGAACAGTTCAGAGGGAATTATCCGGTGAGAAGAGAGCTTTTATGACTATAAAGGCTTGAATATGAGAAGGTATTTTTTATCTTTGTGTATTATCTGTTAAAAAACAATGAGTTATGAGCAAGTAATTAAAAAATCCCCGACTTATCACAAGCCGGGGATTTTGATAGTTTTTTAAAGTTTTTCTATTATATAAGCTCCCTCATATTTGAGGGAGAACTTATTCTAGAGTTTGAATGAACTGTTGTTTCAATTACTTACGGGGAGCAACAGTCATCTTCAATGAGATAACAACTTCGTGTCCGTAAGAATCAACACAAGTTACAGTCAATGTAGAAGGAACATTTTCCTTCGGATTAGAACCAAGGTCTGTCTTGATTGCTGTGAACTTCAAGTCAGTGTTTACTGAGAAGTAGTCTTCTTTCTGAGTTGCATCAGAAACTAATTTAGCACTCTTAACAACCAAACTTCCTTCGTAAGGAGCGCTCAACAGTTTAGAGAATGTTCCGTCAATAGCATTCTTACCAAAGATGAAGTTGTTGTATGCTACTTCAGGGCTGCTACCGTAAACCAGAGTAGTAGAAGGCAATTCATTTACGTAGTTGCCCTTATTGTCTTTCTCTGCGTAATTAATTTCTGTTCCAGAAACAGTTAATTTACCTACTTGGTCGTTAGTAGCCCAATCCCAAGTATGAATTTCCTTCTTGTAGAAGCAGCAGTATACTGTGTTGAAATCAGTAGCTTTGATTTTTACAGGGATGAAGTTACCGTCAGCGTCTTTCTTAGAAGAAACCAATCCATAGTTATAAGAAACTACGGTAGCGTGAGGTGTCTTGTTGTTAACGAACTCAGCGTCTACGGAGATAGAAGCATCACCGGTTACTGTTTGAGCTTCGAGTTTATCGGCGTTATACTGAGAATCTGCCAATTTCACTTCGTATTTAGCAGCGTCACCCTTACCGAAGTTGATGAAGTTTGCCACAGGCATTTTACCTGATGTAACGGCTTCAGCAGTCCAGTTGTCAGCAATCATGTAGCAGTTATAAACACCGTTGATTACCTGTTTGTCTCTCAATGAGAAGCCTTCGGGCAATGTGTTCGGAACTTCTTTCGTCATTGATACATTCATGGTAGCTACCACGTGGCCTGTTGCAGCTGTCAGAGTCAATGTACCATTGTAAGCTTTATCATCTTCGTAGCTTGTCCAGTTGTTGATAGTCGGCTTAGTGTAAACCTTAGCTACCTTACTGAAATCTGCGGGGATATTTGTCAAATTAGCAGTACTGAAGAGAACATTGTCTTCTGCGTCTACAAAGTATGCATCGAATATATGTGTGTTATCATCAATCTTGTCTGTTGCCCAAGTAGCTTTGGCTGCGTTAACCTTAGTCAGGGTAACAGGAATCAATGCAGATTGTGCTTTTGTAACGTTGGTTGGGTCTAAAGCGGTAATCTTAGTAGCTGCTGCATTCCAGTCTTTGCTTGCATCACCCAAGTTCACATAGAATGCTTTACCGTCCGGGTCAACCAAAGTACCATCGTAGTTAACAGCGAATACACGGAAACCGATGATATCGTTGATAGCTGATTTGCTGTCAATAGTAATTTCTGTAGAAGTTCCTTCAACTACGGTATTCAAACCTGTATAAGTATAGCTGTTCCATGCGTTCAATTCTGACGGAGCTGATTCAACAGCATTTTGTTTATCCAATACAACATAGATAGCTCTGATATTTGTAGGAGCAACTACATTATCTTCAGAAGAAGACAGAGCAATTTTTAAAGCTTGTCCTTGTACAGCGGGGTATACAGCCTTGTCAGAACGGTCGTCACCTTGAATTGCATTGTCATTTGTTGGTTTTACAGCAGCAGCGTCTTTCCAAACTAATTCTTTATATGTAATGGCAGCAGTTGTTTCTTTCAAAGACTTACTGCTCTTATCGTAACGGTTGTTTACGTCTTTGATGTTTTCAGTGTCAACGAAATAGTTCAATTCGTTAGCAGCTTTGAATGGTTTCCAGCCCAAAGTCAAGTCGTAAGAAGAAGTCACATATCTTACGTCAGAAGTAGACAGTGTGTTGTTTACCTGAGCAGCAAACAAGATTTGTTTTGTGCCTTTATCTGTAGTGGTGGCTGCATCGAAAGCTTTTCCGTCACCGTAGTTCTTTAGTTGAACAGTTACGTTCCACAAACCGCTTTCGTTAGCAGCGCGGCTCAACAGCACATCAGACTTTTCAACCTTTACCACTTCCAGAATTTCATCCAAGTTTTCGCCCTGGCTGTTTACCAGCGAAATCATGTCGGCGGTCAGAACAGCATTGGTCGGAGAAACGCGAACCAAGAACTGACCCGGAGTCTGCACTTCGTTACCCTTTGTGAAGGTAATCTTTCCTGCAATGTCTTTGCTGAATTCGTTGTCTTTTTCGATAGCTGTACTCAATGCGATAGGATAATCGAATTTTGTTTCGGTATCAATAGCATAAGATTTAACTAATTCTACGCTGGTTACCAAATCTGCAATTTTGCCAACAAGACCTTCTACTTCGCCGATTAACTCTTCCATCTCGCCACGGAATTTATCGATGTCTTCGTTTACAGCATCTTTCAGTTCCTTTTTCAATGCTTCAACATCGATAGTAGCTTTTTCCAATGCTTCGATACGTTTTGTCAGGTCAGCGATTTCATCAGCGTTTCCACCTGCTTCTGCTTTTTTCAAAGCTTCTTCGGCTGTTGCTTTAGCAGCGTCAATGGCAGCTTGCATCTGAGCTAATTTGGCTTCCATATCTTCTTTGGTTGCCAGCTTGTCAATTTGTCCCTGCAAGTTATCGATGTCATCATCGTAGTCTTTACAAGACACAAATGTTCCTGTTGACGAAACCATTAAGGCTCCGAACAGGATTGCACTTAAAAACTTTTTGTTCATAATAAAAACTTTAAATTTATAAATTTAAAAACTAAAATTGGTTATACATAATCTATTGGTTATGAGAGATGTACTCTCTCTTCTCATGCAAAAGATAACGTTTGGGAGATACGCCTGCCAACTTACTGAATGAGGCATAAAAGGCACTTCGCGACAGGAATCCGCAACGTTGAGGCAATTCCTCCAGCGGACACTTGCCCGAGCGAAGCAGTTCCTTGGCATATTCCACCCGATATGTGTTCACCAAATCTTTCAAGTGGCAACCGAAATAGCGGTTTATCACGTTGGATAGATAAGTTTGGTTCGTTTCAATCATCTCGCTCAATTTTTTTAAAGAGAGCTTTGGGTCGAGGAATACCTGGCGCACTTCCAAATAGTACAATACATATTTATATATCTCACAATCGACTCTTCTTACTTTTTCTACTCCCTGATTTGCGAATTTTTGCTCCCAATAAAGATGAGCTGTTTTGAAAAGCAGATTTTTCTGCCTTTCGGAAGTAAAGGTGCGCTTGTCGCGGTGTAGAAACAGATAGTCCATTGTATTCTATTTTTATCACCTCATTACGAGAGAAATACGCATATTTTCACCCTTTTCTAAAGAGTTAAAATCGGTAGATCTCTTAGTAAGAGATACACAGTGCTATGTTAATAAGATGAAAACCAATAGATTAAGTCTCATTAAAAAAGCCCTATAATTCATGACTAAAGATATTTTTGCATTTGTCTTATGATTTTTCTTCTCAAAAAGTTTTAATTATCAAAACTTTGTGTAAATTTGCAGCGAAAAGTGTATCTCTTACTAAGAGATCTACCGATTTCTTCTTTTCTCATGAAAATATATATTTCACATTATCAGGTTATTACTACCCGTTTGATACGTATTTATTCCCTATCTCGTGAGTATTAAAAAGTGCAAAACAATTTTTTCAAGAGCACTCGGGCATTTTTTGAAAAGACTTAATTGTTTTTGAGAAGGATTTAAAGCTTTTTCAAAGAGTGATAGCTCATCTCGAAAAGCATATTGCGATTGCTTAACCTCGGTCTTGGTTAACGGAGATTTTACTTTCATTAATTAAAGAAAAGGCGGAAACATTGTCTTCGTTTTATATCCAACTTGAGAATCTTAACAGATGTCAACGTATCGTAATGAAAAGACCTTGAGGTTTTAAAAAAAGACCAAAGAGTTTCTGAGAAAGACTTAAGTGTTTTAGAAAAAGACCTTGGTCTTTTTTCTAAAACGTTTCGACCTATTTATTTCACTTGTTCCTCGTATTTTTGTATCTTACTTATTTCCTTTCACGCTAACGTTTTGTGTAGCAACAGGTTGACTTCATGATATGTGTGAAACCTACTTTCAACTAATCTTGTTGAGGCTGTTTTTAACCGAGGCAATATAGGAAAGATTATAAGTCTGAATCAGCCGATATGCAATGCCAGCAATACCGTCAGTGGCAAATAATCTTTTAGGTCTTCTCTCAATAATTTCAGAGCCTGCTGAATGCGGTAGTCTATTGTCTTGGGGGATACATTATAAGTAACGGCGATATCTTTATAGCTCATGCCTTTAAAGCGATGCATAATGAATGCTGTTTGATAGGATTCGGGTAATGCAGCTATTGCCTTTTCAATTCTTTTGGTCAGTTCTTTTATTTGATAGTAATTCACATCTTCCGGCATTTCCTGATTCTTGGTATAGAAAACTGCTTCTGCCCGGTTGATGATTTCTTTCTTGGCTATCAGATTCAATGCCCGATGGTAGGTCATTTTAAAAAGATATTGGCTAAGGGAAGATTCGATTATTAGCTCCGAATGTTTTTCCCATATCCAAAGCATGATTTCCTGAACAATTTCTTCCGCATCTTCCAGCTCAACAAAGCGGCGGGCATAAGCGCATAACATCGGATAATACTTCCTGAACAGACTGTCGAATGCTTGTTGTTCCCCCTTTCGGAGGGAACTCAATAGAGCCATATCTTCCATATTTCTGTCTGTTTTCATCTTGATTATTCCTCGTTAACTCGTCTGCAAAGATAAGTTTTTCATTTATGCTTTTAATACTAAAACATCTTTTTTCAAAAAAATACCATTTTTTGTTTAGGAATCTTTCTTCGGGGTTTGTCTTAATAATAAATGAGCTCTCAAAAATGACAGATACAGATAATACATATAACAACATAGAGGAGCTGTTGCCTCGTTTCTGTGAAGGAATGACAACAGCGGCAGAAAGTCGGTTGGTGGAAGAATGGATGGAACAAGATGAATCTCATCGTAAAATAATGAATCAGATTCATGCGCTTTATCTGGCCACCGATACATTGCATGTGATGAAAAGTGTAGATACGGAAAAGGCATTAAGGAAGGTAAAAGGTAGGATGAACAAAAAAAGAATCTCTTGGTGGGAATGGACACAACGAATAGCTGCGATGTTGTCCATCCCGCTATTGATTGCTGTTTTGTGGATGTATCAGGATAAGGATGAGCAGCAGGAGGTGGCTCAAATGGTTGAAATAAAGACAAATCCGGGAATGACTACCTCGGTTGTATTGCCCGATAACACTGTTGTTTATTTGAATTCTGAGTCTTCATTGCGTTATCCTTCCCGATTTGTGGGCGAAAGCCGTGAGGTGGAATTGATTGGTGAGGCTTATTTTGATGTGACGAAGGATGAGGAAAGACGTTTTGTGGTTTCTACTGCACATCAGTCACAAATAGAAGTATACGGAACCGGTTTTAATGTGGAAGCTTATGCTGCCGATGGTCGGATATCGACTACACTGGTGGAAGGCAGTGTCGGCTTTTTCTTTAAAGATAAAGCAGGAGAAGCTAAAATGATAAAGTTGAAACCTTATCATAAGCTGGTGTATACTCCGGAATCGGGTGAGACGAAAATGTTTGCTACTTCTTGCGAATCGGAGATTGCTTGGAAAGATGGTAAAATAGTATTTAAAAATACCTCTATGGAGGATATTCTCCATATGTTAGGCAAACGTTATAATGTAGACTTTGTTGTGAAGAGTAATCGTATTAAGGAGTATTCGTTTACAGGAACATTCTCTACACAGCGTTTGGAACGTATCTTGGAATATTTTAAAATCTCGTCCCAAATAAATTGGCGTTATTTGGACAGTGATGAAATTTCCGATAAGAAACAGCGGATAGAGATATATTAAATAAAACCTTATTAACCTTTTAGAAAATATTATGAAACAGAAAAGAGCGCCTTAAAACAAAAAACATGCGGAAGATATTGGCGTATCTACCGCATGGAAAAATGAAAACTTTTTAAAGCTTGTTTGGCGACAAGCTAAGATAACATTTTTATTAACCTCAGTCTTTACAAAATTATGCAAAATCCTTTTAGCATCCAAGTATTCTGGATGATAAAGTCGTTATGGCTATCATTTAACAAAATCCCTTTGTTTATGAGACTATGTGTTCTATTTCTTGCCTGCTCATTGAGCTTGACTCATGCAGCAGAAACGTATGCGCAAAAAACAAAAATCAGCATTGATGCTAGTAATCAAACAGTTGAAACAGTATTGAATCAGATTAAGGCAAAAACCGGTTTTGATTTCTTTTTCAATAATAAACATGTAGACTTGAATCGTCGTGTGTCTGTTTCGGCTAATCAAGGAAATGTGTTTGAAGTTCTGGAGAAGGTATTTGCCGGAACGAATGTTACTTATTCTGTTTTAGATAAAAAAATAATTCTTTCTACAGAAGGAACTAAAGCTGTTAAACAGGCTTCTACAGTGGTAAGTGGTACGGTACTGGATGCGACAGGTGAACCTATTATCGGTGCCAGTGTAGTAGAAAAAGGTACAACAAACGGTACTGTTACCGATATGGATGGTAAATTTACTTTGACTGTAAGTTCGGCTAAAGCGGAATTGGAAGTTTCTTATATTGGTTATAAGACACAGACTTTGAAATCTCAGGCCGGCAAGCCATTGTCTGTTACTATGAGTGAAGATACGGAAATGTTGGATGAAGTTATTGTTGTCGGTTATGGTACAATGAAGAAAAAAGACTTAACCGGTGCTGTTGCATCTGTGAAGATGGACGATGCTCCTGTGGGTACGGTATCTACTATCAGTCACGCTTTGGCAGGTAAGGCAGCCGGTTTGCAAGTAAATATGGTAAGTGCACAGCCGGGTAGTGGTTCTAACTTCCGCATCCGTGGTGCTGCTTCTGTCAATGCCGGTAACGATCCGTTGGTGATTATCGATGGTTTTCCGGTAAATCCGACTTCGGACGATGCTATTAAAACGGGTAAATATGATGCGGGTAGTTCGGATAATATTTTGGCTTCTATCAACCCGAATGATATTGAGTCTATCGAGGTCTTGAAGGATGCCAGCTCTACAGCTATTTATGGTGCACGTGCCGGTAATGGTGTAATCATCATCACTACTAAAAAGGGTAAAACAGGTGCTCCGAAAGTGACTTATTCCGGTACGGCTACTGTTCAGACACTGGCAAGTGATTATGATATGTTGGGTGCTCAAGACTTTATGATACAATCCAATCGCTATGCCAAGGAAGAATGGATGAGAGCGAACGGTATCGGTGTATATGGTGGAAAAACCGAAGGTGAGGCTTCTACTGCTTATAAGCCTTATTATACAGATGCTCAAATCAATGCTCCTGCCCATAATACAGATTGGTTTGACGAAATTACCCGTACGGGTTTTCAGACTCAACATAATATATCTGTTACAGGCGGTACTGAATCAACCAAATATCTGGTTTCAGGAAACTTCTTCAAGCAGAACGGTGTAGTGAAGAATAATGATATGGAACGCTATACGGGTCGTATTAATTTGGAACAGAAGGTTAGTAAGTATGTTAATTTAGGTGTTAACATGACTTTGTCCAGAAATCAAACCAATAACGTGCCTTTAGGTTCGGGACAGAATGAGAATGCAAGTATTATGGTGGCTGCTGCACAGTTTAATCCGCTGTTACCGATCAAAGATGAAAACGGGGATTACACATTGAACTCTCAGGCTGCTTTCTTGCCTAATCCGGTATCATTGCTGGAAATCACAGACAAAACAATGAAAGAGAGATTGCTTGCTACTGCGTTTGTTGAAGTGAAGCCTATTCAGGATTTGACTTTGAAGGCTAATTTCGGTATTGACCGTAACTACCAGAAGCGTAGTGTTTATATGCCCAAGACTACTTTGTATGGTCAGAAGAAAGGCGGACAAGCCGATATTGCGCAATATGACAAATCGGATTATTTGATGGAACTTACTGCTAATTATACCAAGAGATTGGGAGATCATAATTTCAGTGTTTTGGCAGGTTATTCATTCCAACGTTTTACAGATGAGTCATTGTATGCCGGCAACAGCCAGTTCTTGATTGACGGTTTCTTATATAATAATTTGGGAGCCGGAGCTTATCCGAAACCTTCTGTGGGCTCTTCGGCCTCAAAAGATGAAATGGCATCTTTCTTTGGTCGTGTAAATTATTCATATAAAGATCGTTATTTGCTGACTGCTACGTTGCGTGCCGATGGAGCTTCCAACTTTGCAGAAAATAATCGTTGGGGGTATTTCCCGTCGGTAGCTTTGGGCTGGAGATTTACCGAAGAAGAGTTTATGAAACCGATGACTTCTGTTCTTTCTAATGGTAAATTACGTGTCAGTTTCGGTCAGACCGGTAACTCTAATATCGGTAACCGTGCTATCAGTTACTATCAGACCGGTAATAACAATGAATTCGGTGGCACAGAGTCTATTGGCGTGTATTTGAGTCAGATGGGTAATCCTGATTTGAAGTGGGAAACTACTACAGAATGGAATGTTGGTCTTGATTTGGGATTCTTCAATAACCGCTTGAATGTAACTGCTGAATATTTCCGTAAGGTAGTTTCCGATTTGCTGGCTGAACGTAGTTTGCTCACTTTTAATGAGGCAGATAAAATTGCCGCCAATATAGGTAAAACCCAAAGTCAGGGATTTGAATTGACAATAAACACTACTAACTTTAACTCAAAGGATTTTAGTTGGAATACAGACTTTACTTTCTCATTCTATCGTGATAAATGGAATACTCGTGATGCAAGCTGGAAGCCTGCTGCTTATTCACAGTATAATGCTCCTATCCGTTATATGTACGGATATCTTTCAGACGGTTTGATTCAGCCCGGAGAAACAGTAGACTATATGCCGGGTTCACTGCCGGGACAGGTAAAGATTAAAGATATTAATGGTTATGTATATAATGAGGATGGTTCTGTTCAGGTAGATAAACACGGTATTCCTTTGAAGTCCGGTAAACCTGATGGTAAATTGGATGATGCCGACAAAGTAATATACGGAAGTTCGGACCCGGGTTATTTGATGGGATTGAATAACACTATCCGTTATAAGAACTTTGATTTTAATATTTATTTCTATGGACAATTCAATGTCTTGAATGCCGGTTCTTATAAAGACCTTTGGTTGACAGGTGCTGACGGTATGACAGGTATTGTAAATATGTATCGTGGTTACAATATGCCTACCAGTGCAGCGGAAGTATGGACACATGATAATCAGTCTGCTTCTCGTCCCGGTTATTTCCAGAACAAGAGTACTTGGGGAATTGGTGACTATTATCTGCAAAAAAGCTGGTTTGTACGTTGCCGTAATATAACTGTGGGTTATACTATCCCGGTTAAAAAGGCATTGTCGAGCATTCGTGTTTATGCAGATATCAATAATCCGTTTACTATTACTCCGTATGACGGTCTCGACCTTGAGACAGATAATTCTGTTTGGGCATATCCTAACGTACGAAGCTTTAGCTTAGGATTGGATATTACATTTTAATAACCTATAAAAGATAAGATTGAAATGAAAAAGATATTATCAATATTTTCCGTAGTATTGGCTGCGACTGCATTTTGTCCTTCTTGCACTAATCTGGAGTCTGAAATGTATAATGTGATTAATCCCGGTATATTTCCTAAAAATGAAGAAGATGCGAAGGCTTTGGTGACTTCTGCCGCTTATGCTCCTTTCCGTTCGAACTGGTATAGTGGATTGTATGCTTCTTCGCAGGGAGGTATTCATGTCATCAGTGATATGAGTACTGATATCGGTGATTGTCAGTGGGATGATGCAGTTTGGCCGGATATGATTCAGATGAATTTTACAGCCAATTCCGGTGGGCTGACTACTACTTACAGTACTTATATCCGCGATATAAGTAAAATGACTTTAACTATGGAGCGTATTGTCAATGTTCCCATGAATGAGGAAGTGAAAGCACGTTTGGATGCAGAATTGCATTGTGGACGTGGATGGTTGGCTTATATCCTTTATGATATGTATGGTCCTATTCAGATTGCTTCTTTGGATTTGTTGAATAATCCATTGTCTGATGAAGTAGCTCCTCGTGTATCGCGGGAGGAAATGGTGAAATTCATTGAAGATGATTTGAAGGCTGCCATTGCTGTTCTTCCGGCAACTTATAAAGTATCGGATACGAATTATGGCCGCTTTACCAAAGGGTTGGCCTATACTGTATTGATGAAACTTTATATGCATGAACAGAATTGGGCAAAAGCTGTAGAATGTGGTCGTGAATTGATGAAGCCGGAATATGGTTATAGGTTGATGGATAACTATAAGGATATTTTTACATTGGAGAATGAAGGCAATGCTGAAACAATTTGGGCATGTGTTTGCAGTCGCAGTGTGAATCAGCAGATGTGGCTGGCTCATGTTATTTCCAGCGAGTACCCGACTAAAAATCCAAATATCCAGAAATGGGGCGGCTATCGTGTTCTTTGGGATTTTTATCATACTTTCGATTCGGCTGACAAGCGTTTGGAAGTATTGGTAGGCGACTTTGTTGCAGAAGACGGAACTCACTATAATGAAGAAAATCCCGGTTCTGTATTGATAAAAGGCGCAATGCCTGTTAAGTATGGTGAAGATCCTGATGCTACCGGCGAAGAAAGTCAGGTTGACTGGATTGTATACCGTTATGCCGATGTGCTTACTTTGTTGGCTGAGGCGATTGTTCGCGAAGGTAATACTGTGACTCCGGAAGCTGTAGAACTGCTGAATATGGTACATACACGTGCCGGACTTCCTGCTTACACTATGGCTGACTTTGCCGGAGCTGATGCCTTCCTTGAAGCGGTGCTGACAGAGCGCGGACATGAATTATGGTTTGAAGGTGTTCGCCGTTCGGATTTGATTCGTTATGGAAGATATATTGAGTATGCTCGCAAA
>UMCD01032218.1_pt1 | contig 15243 bp, 13 predicted proteins | sample 1964161 | NCBI WGS metagenome assembly UMCD01 (sample SAMEA4835961, study PRJEB28245) | human gut metagenome | biome: gut microbiome; material: fecal sample | place: Denmark | collected 2008 | reverse complement strand
ATGAGCAAAAAGGAAGCCTCGTAGAGGCGATTTTGTAAATGGGTTCTGAATAGTTACTTATTTTTTATTAAAGTTTACAAAATTTTACGATAATGTTCAAAAATATATAAAATATCAAAAGTGATGTAGACAAACGATAAATAAATAGGTAATATGTATATATAATCATCCGGACGAACGAAAAGTATGTACAAAATGCTACATAATTAAAACAAGAAATATAAAATAAGGAGGAATGTCGCCGATGAAACAGTTCAGCTATATCATTAAGGATGAGATCGGTCTGCATGCACGTCCTGCGGGACTGCTTGCCAAGGAAGCGAAAAAGTATCAGAGTACAGTGACACTTTCCTGCAATGGGAAATCAGCTGCAGCAAGCAAGCTGATGGCGATCATGGGAATGGGCGTGAAGCACGGAGACAATGTGGAAGTCACGATAGAAGGAGCGGATGAAGATACCGCAGCAACAGAGCTTCAGAAGTTTTTCCGCGAGAACCTCTAGGAGAAGACCTGCACGACAGAGTTTGGAAGGTAGAAAATGGAAAAATATATTGGAAAATCCGTATATAAGGGAACAGCGATCGGACCTGTCAGTGTTTTGAAGAAAAAGGACAGTCTCGTTAAGAGGATCCATATCGACAACACAGCGGAAGAACTGAAACGGCTGGATGCAGCTAAGGAACGTACGATGACGCAGCTGGGGCAGTTATACGAGAAGGCGCTGCAGGAGGTCGGAGAAGTCAATGCAGCCATTTTCGAGGTGCATCAGATGATGCTCGAGGATGACGATTATCAGGATGCCATTCACAGCATGATTCAGAACGAAGAAGTGAATGCAGAGTATGCGGTGGCAGTGACCGGTGATAATTTTGCAGAGATGTTCGCCAACATGGATGATGAATATATGCAGGCCCGCTCTGCGGATGTCAGGGATATCTCCAACCGGCTCGTCCGCAATCTGTCCGGAGAGGAGCAGATTGACTGGAGTACCATGGAGCCGTCGATCATTGTGGCAGATGATCTGACACCCAGTGAGACGGTACAGATGGATAAGAGTAAGATCCTGGCATTTGTCACAGTACATGGTTCGACGAATTCCCATACTGCGATCCTGGCACGTATGATGAACATTCCGGCACTGATAGGGGTACCATTGGAACTGGAGAAAATCCATAACGGAACCCGGGCTATTGTGGACGGCAGGGAAGCGGTATTTTACCTGGATCCGGAGGAAGAGCAGATCCGGCAGGCAGAAGCGGCACAGCAGACAGAGCAGAGACAGAGAAGCCTGCTGGCAGATTACAAGGGACGGGAATCCGTGACAAAGAGCGGACGCAAGGTTAATGTATATGCAAATATCGGCAGCGTATCAGATGTGGCATATGTACTGGAGAATGATGCGGAGGGTATCGGCCTGTTCCGCAGTGAATTCTTATATCTCGGAAGGGATTCTCTTCCGGATGAGACAGAACAGTTCAATGCTTACCGTCAGGTGCTGCAGATGATGGCAGGGAAAAAGGTCATCATCCGTACCCTTGATATCGGCGCGGACAAAAATGTAGATTACCTCGGACTGGGCAAGGAAGATAATCCTGCCATGGGATACCGCGCGATCCGAATCTGCCTGGAGCAGCCGGAGATCTTCAAGACGCAGCTGAGAGCACTTCTCAGGGCGGCAAAATACGGAACACTGGCCATTATGTATCCGATGATCATTTCCGTGGAGGAAGTGCTGGATATTCAGAAAATCGTGGCTGAGGTGGCTAAGGAGCTAGAGGAAGAAAAGCTTCCTTACGCAATTCCGGAACAAGGAATTATGATCGAGACTCCTGCGGCTGTCATGATGAGTGAAGAGCTGGCGGAGCATGTTGATTTCTTCAGTATCGGCACGAATGATCTGACACAGTATACTCTGGCTATCGACAGGCAGAACAACAGACTGGACAGATTCTATAATCCACATCATGAGGCAGTCCTGCGTATGATACAGATGACTGTTGACGGAGCGCATAAGCATGGAAAATGGGTCGGCATCTGCGGAGAACTGGGAGCGGATACGACACTGACCACACGATTTGTACAGATGGGAATTGATGAGCTCAGTGTGGCACCGTCCATGGTACTGAATGTTCGTAGTAAAATATGTGAAATGGAGTGAGAGATTCATGAGAATATACAAAGCGAAAGATTATGCAGATATGAGCAGAAAGGCTGCAAATATTGTATCGGCACAGGTTATCATGAAACCGAACTGTGTTCTCGGACTGGCTACGGGATCCACTCCCATCGGCCTGTATAAACAGCTGGTGGAATGGTTCCGCAAGGGAGATCTGGACTTTTCTGAGGTTATGACGGTGAACCTGGATGAATATAAAGGTCTGAGCCGGGAAAACGAGCAGAGTTATTATTATTTTATGCACCAGAATCTGTTTGACCATGTGAATATCCCGGTAGAAAATACACATCTGCCAAACGGAATGGAGCCGGATTCGGAGAAAGAATGCCGTAGATATACGGAACTGATCCAGTCGCTGGGCGGTGTGGATCTGCAGCTGTTGGGAATCGGACATAACGGGCACATCGGTTTCAACGAACCGGGAGAGAGTTTTGACAAGCAGGTACATTGCGTGAACCTGACAGAGTCTACGATCGAAGCCAACAAGAGATTCTTCGCATCGGCGGAGGATGTCCCGAAGCAGGCATATACGATGGGGATCAAGACCATTATGCAGGCGAAGAAAATATTGATCGTAGCCAGCGGCGAAGACAAGGCGGAGATCGTACAGAAAGCTTTCTTCGGCCCCATTACACCGCAGGTGCCGGCATCGGTATTACAGCTTCATAATGATGTGACACTGGTGGCAGACGAAGCAGCGCTCAGTAAGCTTTCTGAATAAGAAAGGGGAAGCTGATAGGTCATGAGAATCAGAAATGCAAATATATATACAGAGGAGCATCGGTTTGTCAGAGGGGATGCAGCCGTGGAGAACGGCAGGTTCGTAAGCTGTACCGGGGATCCGGCAGGTGAGGAAGCTGTTGTGGATGCGGAAGGCATGTATCTGATACCGGGACTGGTGGATATTCATTTCCATGGTTGTAAGGGCGCAGATATGTGTGACGGTACGAAGGAAGCACTGGATGTCATCACATCATATGAAGCCTCCGTCGGTGTGACAAGTGTCTGCCCGGCTACCATGACGATCCCTAAGGATGAACTGCTGGAGGTCATGAAAAATGCCGGCAGCTATGAGTATTCCGGTGGATCCCACCTGGTGGGCATCAATATGGAAGGACCCTTTATCAGTCCGGCGAAAAAGGGTGCTCAGGCGGCGGAAAATATCATGCACTGCGATTATGAATATTTCAGTCAGCTGCAGAAAGCGGCGAACGGGCTGATCAAGCTGGTAGATATCGCACCGGAAGAGCCGGGAGCGATGGAATTTATCGACAGAGCCAAAGGAGAAGTGGTCATTTCACTGGCGCATACAGCTTCCGACTATGATACAGCAAGGGAAGCCATTGAACATGGAGCATCGCATGCGACACATTTATATAATGCAATGCCGCCGCTGAACCACAGGGAGCCCGGCGTGATCGGAGCAGTGAGAGATTCAGAGAAATGTCATCCGGAGCTGATCTGTGATGGTGTACACATTCATCCATCAGTGATCCGTGCAACATTTGCGATGTTTGGTGCTGACCGCATGATCCTGATCAGTGACAGTATGCGTGCAACGGGCCTGGAGGATGGTGAATATACGTTGGGAGGACAGCCGGTTACCGTCAGAGGCAATCTGGCTACCCTGCATGACGGTACGATCGCCGGATCGGCGACGAATCTGATGGATTGTATGCGGTTTGTAGTAAAAACGGTCGGTCTGCCGTTAGAGACGGCAGTGATGTGTGCCACGGAGAATCCGGCGAAGGAGATCGGCATTTTCAATGAAGTGGGCAGTATATCCGTTGGTAAAAGGGCAGATTTCGTACTCCTGGATCAGGAACTGAACATTGCAGCGGTATATATCGACGGAAAGGAGTTCACATGTTAGATTTTTTGAAAGGTAAGCGAAAAGGGAATTGTATCGGATCTCCCTGTAAGGGGAAGGCAGTTGCTCTTACGGAGGTACCGGATCCTACATTTTCCGAGAAGATATTGGGAGACGGATTTGCAGTGATCCCCTCTGAGGGGAAAATATATGCTCCCGCAGACGGAGAGGTGACCGTGGTATTTGATACGCTTCATGCGATCACCATGACAACGGATCAGGGAGCGGAGCTTCTGATCCACATCGGACTGGACACCGTGACGCTCAAGGGGGCCCCCTTCACGGCACATGTTGCTGCCGGAGACCATGTCAAAAAGGGCGATCTTCTGCTGGATGCGGATCTGGAGAAGATTCAGGAAGCCGGACTGCATATCATCACTCCGGTCCTGGTCTGCAATACCGATGAATATAACAAGATCAGTATTCTGAAAGAGGGAGAGGTATCTCCCGGCGAGGACGTGCTCCAGATCTCTTAAGAGCGGTACGTCCGTATCAACTAACGAAACTGACCGGAGCTGTTCCGGTTGAGTATAATGTAAAGGAGGAGAAATGTATGAAGTTTCTTCAAAAACTGGGTAAAGCGTTAATGCTTCCCGTAGCGGTTCTGCCGATCTGCGGTATCCTCATGGGTATTGGTTACTGGTTGTGCCCGGCAACAATGCAGGGTGGTGCGATCGAGGGTGTAAGAAATCTGATCGGTCTGTTCCTCGTAAAAGCTGGTGGTGCTCTGATCGACAACATGGCGATCCTGTTCGCAATCGGTGTAGGTGTCGGTATGTCAGAGAAAAATGACGGTACCGGAGCCATCGCAGCTCTGGCTTCCTGGCTGATGCTCACAACACTTCTGTCTACCGGATTTGTTACGACCATTATGCCCTCCATCGCTGAGGATGCTACCAAGACACTGGCATTCGATAAGATTGCGAATCCCTTTATCGGTATTATTGCCGGTATTATCGGTTCCATGTGCTACAACAAGTTCAAGGATACCAAGCTTCCTGACTGGCTGTCCTTCTTCAGTGGTAAGCGCTGCGTAGCTATCGTAGCAGGTGTGGTATCTATTCTGGCATCTGTTGTACTGCTGTTCGTATGGCCTTTACTGTTCGGCGGTCTGGTAGCTCTCGGTGAAGCTATCGTAAGTCTGGATGTAGTCGGTGCCGGCATTTATGCTTTCCTGAACCGTCTGCTGATCCCTACCGGATTACATCACGCACTGAACAACGTATTCTGGTTCGATACCATCGGACTGGGAGATCTGCAGCACTTCTGGAAAGGTGAGACAAGCGCTGATGTATCCTGGAGCCTTGGAATGTATATGTCCGGCTTCTTCCCTTGTATGATGTTCGGTATCCCCGGTGCGGCTCTGGCAATGGTAAAATGTGCAAAGCCCGCCAAGAAAAAGGCAGCGATCGGTCTGGTAGCTTCCGCAGCAATCTGTTCCTTCATCTGCGGCGTTACCGAGCCCTTTGAGTTTGCATTCATGTTCTTAGCTCCCGGACTGTATGTGATCTACGCAGCACTGTACGGCATCTTCACCATGATCACTGTTGCTCTTGGCTTCCGTGCAGGCTTCAGCTTCTCCGCAGGTGCGATGGATCTGCTGTTCTCATCCCGCCTGCCTGCAGCGGCCAGAATCTGGCTGATCATCCCTCTGGGTATCGCAGCATTTCTTGTATTCTACTTCGTATTCCTCTTCGCTATCAAGAAATGGGATCTGAAGACCCCCGGTAGAGAAGATGATGATGTAGAAGCAGAGAAGAAGATCGAGCTGGCAAATGATGATTTCGCAGCAATCGCAGCAACCATTCTGGAAGGCTGCGGCGGCAAGGACAACATTGCAAGCATTGACAACTGCATCACAAGACTGAGACTGGAAGTAAAAGACATTACCGCAGTGAATGATAAGGTGATCAAATCTGCAGGCGTAGCCGGTGTCATGAAACCCGGTAAGACCTCCGTTCAGGTAATCATCGGACCTAAGGTTCAGTTCGTAGCGGATGCATTTTCCAAGCTTTGCGAATAATAAAGAACTGATAAAACTGAATATATGACCGGAAGAAAGACCTGCCTGGGAAGACCATGCAGGTCTTTCTTATATATGATGTCGGGGTCAAAAGCCCCCGACTTTGATGCCTACGGATTGTTCCGTGCTATGCACTCTCACAATCCTACCCTCTATTCGCATATCGTGGGATTATCATCCCACTTTTATGCTCATATCGGGGCGGGTCATAAGGTCTTTCACCCACTTATGAGCAAGCTCATGTGGGCTTAGACCTTTTGACCCTGGCATCATATATATTTAATAATTACTTTATTGACATTTACTTTGGAAATGATAAAATCATGACGGAGAAAATCAGTGGGCCTGATGCCTGCGGAATGTATTGTAGTGTAATGGAGAGAAAAGTCATGAAAAAATCAAAAGGAAAGAAGGGAAACGGGGGATTTTCATTAGTAGAGCTGATCATTGTAATAGCTATCATGGCAGTGCTGGTGGGAGTACTGGCACCGCAGTATTTGTCTTATATACATAAGGCAAAGGTGGCGGCAGATCAGGCGAATCTAAAGAATTATTATACGGAGATCCAACTGGATTATGCTTCTACAGGAGTGTATAATCCGCAGGTGCCGCTGGTGGATAAATATGGAGAAGGCGGTTATGAACTCAGAGAGATTCACTTTTTAAGCGGGCAGACTGTGAAGCTGAAGGCAGGATACTATGCTGTGACAGAAAACACCAAGGGTCAGGGAGGTTACAATATATGCTATTATTGTGATCTGTGCACAGCTGCTGATGCGGATGAACAGACAAAGCAAAAGCATCGGGATACTTGTATCATTACATTTCTGTGATGGTGGCTGATAGGAATATGTTATTTTTCCAAACATAACCCGATATTATCAGAAATGCAGCAGATGTATCCATGCTTCCCGGCGTAGGTGGCTGCTTGTCTGCGGATGGCAGGAACCGTTGCGTATTCCAGAGTGTAAGCGGTACAACCGTGTGACATAGCAAAATCTAAATAATCAGTATAGTATTCACGTGTACTTTTATCGTTTATGGTATAGGTATCATTTGAAAAATCGTACGCAGTAAAAACGTTCTCCTGGTTTACACCATCGATGAGAACGTTTTTTTCTGCTGTAAGATATTTTTTACAAAACAGTCTCCGCCGTTGATCATGATCTTTCTGCCGGTATGGTCCATATAGTCCAGAATCGTAAGGATTCCGTCATAGATGGATTCCTGCGGATAGTTATAGTATACATCCGTGTTATCGACAAAAAAGCCGTCCACACCCTTCTGCACCAGAGAGTCTACTCTGGAAGCTGTACAGGCCTGCCATTCCGGAGCTGAGACATCGATCCATTTTTCCTCCGGCCAGTTCTCATAAGCGCCCAGTGTATATTTCTCAAAGTCTGTATCATAGGATCGGAAGCTTTCGATCGATCCGATATTGATATAGGAGTAGATTTCACGGACACCATTTTCTCTTAAACGGGCAATGTCATTTTGGGAAAAATATTCCGCATCTATGACAAGCAGATCAATGTCAGAAAGTTTTTCTGTGATTTCAGAATCTTCACCGATCAGGACAACGTATTTTCCTGTACTATCGGAGGTGCTGGCAGAGCAGGCACTGAGCAGGGCTGTAGATAATATCAGAATGAGAACACATATTATTTTTATGAATAGCTTCGTTTTCCTCAATTAACGGTACCTCCTTTTTCGCTTGATCTGCTTCAATATTTGTATCCAGATAATTATACTATAGATGGCTCTACATTTCATTTATTTCTGTTAACTATTCAGAGCCATACAAAATACTGCATTCAGGCAGATAATGTCGAAAAAAATATCTGTAAAAATATTAAAAAGGGCGAAAAATATTGAAAAATGTGGTATAATTTTTTATGCAAATATAAGATAATACCGGGACAAAAAGCCCCCGGATTTGATGCGTTCAGCGGTTAAGACAACCGGGAAAGTAGGAAGTTATATGAAGATTCAGGATTTTTGTGACATGGACAAATTTGAGCAAATCATGAAGAACTGGGCAAGCAGCACAGGACTGGCAACCGTGGCTGTGGGTGCAGACGGAAAATACATCAGTGACTGTTATAATTTTACGGAGTTCTGTATTGATCTGACGAGAGGAAGCGCAGAGGGGAAAAAGCGCTGCGAGCAGTGTGACAGAGAAGGCCATGGTGTGTATCCCTGCCATGCGGGACTTGTGGATTTTGGTATTCCGATCACACTGGAGGATGGAACCGTGCTGGGCAGTATTATCGGAGGACAGGTGCTGCCGGAGAATCCGGATGAGGAGAAGTTCCGTCAGACAGCAAGAGAACTTGGCATTGATGAGGATAAATATATCAAGGCCTTGAAAAAGGTAAATGTAAAGACAAGGGAGCAGATCGACGCTTCGGCAAATCTGCTGGGAGATGTGATCAACATGTTCGTAAGAGCCAGCTACGTCAACAGGAAAAACGAGAATCTGGTAGGTGAGCTAAAGGGTGGCATTACGAAAGCTGCGGAACAGATCGAGGAAGCAACGGACAAGACCAAGGAAATCGATGGCTACAGCAAGAGACAGCAGATTCTGGCACTGAATGCTTCGATTGAGGCTGCAAGAGCCGGAGATCAGGGCAAGGGCTTTGCCGTGGTGGCAACGGAAGTACAGAAGTTAGCAAGAGATATGGCGACCTCCAGTGCGGACATTAAGAAGCTGTTGGGAGAGCTGCATGTTACGATCAACCATTTGAATCAATAGTAATTTAGAATAAAGTTTACGGAAAACCGTTTTTCTGATCCACAAAGGCGCAGAAAGGCGGTTTTTTTGCACATTTTTGCATGTTTCCTTTTGGTGTGTATAAAAAAGTCGGAGAAGTTGTCCGATATTCTCAATAGAGGAACCAGGTAAACAAACGGATTTGGCATTTATTTTCAAGGAGGAAATAATTATGGCGGGAATCGGAGCAACCGGCAGCGTAGGTGCGTATGCTGCGCAGAGTGATTACAGCAAGAGTACGAAGACGAAGAAGCCTGAGGTATTCGGAACGCCGGATAAGACAGCCGGCACAACAGGTACGGGAAAGACGTCCGAAACGGCACAGACCAGGGGAAAGACTGAGGATTACGGCAGAACCATCGGTCAGCCGGAGCTGTCGGAGAAGGCTGCGAAATACTATGAGCAGCTGAAGAAGAGGTACGGAAATTATGATTTTATTCTGGTCAGTAGAGATCAGAAGGAGAATGCAAAAGCCAATGCTGCAAAATATGCCAATGGCTATAAGACGGTTGTTCTCATTGATGAGGACAAGATCGAACAGATGGCAACAGACGAGAAATTCCGCAAACAGTATGAGGGAATCCTGAGCGGTGCCGCTGCACAGATACAGCAGTTAAAGACCAGCCTGCAGAGTTCCGGTGCGCAGGTCAAGGGCTTTGGAATGCAGGTAAATGATGGAGGAACACTGTCATTTTTCGCTGTATTGAAGAAATCCAGCGCCGAGCAGAAGGCCCGGATCGAGAAAAAGGCTGAGCAGAAGAAAACAGAGAAAAAGGCTGCGGAGAAGAAGGCTGCAAAGAAAGAAAAGGAAGAACGGCTAAAAGACAAGAAGTCGGATAAGGTAGCAGACAGCAAGGAGGAAGCCGGCACAGAGGATACGGTAACGATCAGTGCTGGTTCCATAGAAGAACTGTTGTCTAAGATAGAAACCTACAATTTCAACACACGGAGTGACAGTGTGCAGACCGCAGACGAACGGCAGGTCGGCCAGAACTTTGACTTCAGAGGGTAAGGTGATGCTGTATGATTTCTATGGGGAAGTCCGGAGGTGTTTACGGGAGCGGCAATACCGGTTTGCCGCAGGCATTTTCCGGAGGAAAGAAGACGCAGAACAATCAGAAGAGTATCTTCGGAGCAAAAAATAAAAGTTCTGTTACCGATATTCGTAGAATGCTGTCCAGAAACAGTCAAAGTACGCAGACGCAGGCAGCGAACAGTTGGGGACAGGATTCCATCGTTACAAGTTCCCTGAGTTACAGTGAATCGCTGCGCAATCAGAGGCAGCAGACGAAGAACACGACGCTGGCGCTGAAGAAATTGAAGTACCAGTTCAAAAATATCTCGTCCAAGATACTGCGGAGCAAGACGTCCCAGGCGGCAAAGCAGGCAGCCGGACAGGCGAGAAGAGAGATCATGCGCCTGAAGCGTCAGAAGCAGAACAGTGACAGTGACAGCGACAGTGAAGAGATCGACGCAGCAATCGCTCATGCACAGGCTATGGAACGTGTGGCGAAGAAGAAAGCAAAACATCTCGAAGAAGAGGAAATGATGAAGGCTGCCGGCGGAATCTGCCAGGGAGACCGGATCAGTGAAGAAGAAACGAAGGATGCGCAGGACGCAGAATCTGAAAACGCGCGGAATGCGGAAGAAATGTCTGCGGAAAGTTCTGCGGATGAAATGTCAAGGGATCTCTCCGCATATGAGTATGCAGGCAATGAGGTGCATGCAGGGGATAGCTATGATATATCCGACTATATTGATCTTGGCATAGATGCATTCTATGCGCAGACGGGAGACTTTATGTCGGAAATGAGCGATTTCACTTCGGAGATGATGCAGGAAATGTCCGATAGCTTACGCGACTTGATGGAAGAGATGGGGCTGGATGGATTATCAGATAATGCGGTCTCTGTGAATAGGGAGATGGATCCCGCAGACCTCAAGATGATGAAGATCAAACACCGCAACAAAGAGATGAAAGACATCGTCAAGGCCGATGCGGAGTACCTGAAAGCAGTTTTCAACCACCTGGAGAAAATGAAAGACAACGTGGTCATTCCCACCGGGAATGCAGGAGCGGTTTCCTCCGGCATGACAGGGACTTCATTTTCCGCAGATGCTGTCGGCGTAGGTGTATCGGCGGCGCCTGTGCCGGTGATCAATATTACATTATAGGGTGGACATATAAGAAGAAATTTGACATCCCGGACACTGTGCTTGTGAGACAGACACAGTGTCCGGGATGGTTTTATATAAAAACATTTTTGATTTTCGTGAAAAACCACGTGAAAACATTTTTGGATTTCGTGAAAAACTATACAAAAACATTTTTGATTTTCGTGATTATTTCCGCCCGTATAGGATTCCCATGCCGGAGATCATCCAGGGAGCAGCGGCATATCCCGGGATAAAATCCAGTTTCTTCTCAAGATTTCCGATGTAGTGAATTTCTGTGATTCCTTCTTTTTTCAATTCTTCGACAAATTCTTCCATGTCACCGTAGAGTGCTTTCTGGGAGAACATGTCCTGAAAGGAGAAGGCACCGCCCTTTTTGACTATGCGCAGAGCTTCTCTGACCACATCCCGTTTATCCTTGGCGGAACGGACTTCGTGGAAGACAAAGTTGCTGACAGTGGCATCGAAGGTCTCATCCGGATCTTCCAGATGGGCGGCATCTCCTTTGTGGAAGGTGATCCGGTCGGCAACACCCTCCGCTTTCGCATTGGCTTCACATTGCTCTTTGGCATAGTTCCACTCGGCACCCCAGTAGTCCATACCGACGAGTTTTGCCTTGGGGAAAGCCTTGGCGCAGCGGATCGTCAGGGCAGCCGCACCACATCCGATGTCGAGCAGAGTGCCTTCGCCGTCCCATTCCAGATGATCTACGAGATGCTGATGGACTTTTGCCATCATGTTGCCTTTGCCGAAGGCAAACAATTCATGACAGATGTGCATGTAAATGCCATAGACCAGGCAAATCGCGGCAAGAATGCCCAGGATCCATGTCGGAATGGCAAGATGCAGCACTGGTCCGGTCACATAGGCGGCAATGCCGAGTACGGCAGCAGCGACATAGCACAGCGCCAACATTTTTTCAGGTACCCAGTTTCCGTAGTTCACGTTTTTGTTCATAACTAATCCTCCTACTTGTTTTCTGAATATAACAAAAGTTATATTTGTTATTTTTTATAAAAGAAAATGCCCACCGCATTAACGGTGAGCATCCTTCTTACTCTTGAAATATGTAATTAAACTCTGCGTTCCGGCATCGGCGTGAATACCGATGGCTTTCGTCAGGAACAGGCGGTGTTCCATATCATAATCTCCTTTGATCAATTCCAGAAATCCGTGTAACCTCATGGATGTCAGAATCCGTAGTAATTCCTTATCGGGCACATAGCCTAGTTGTTTTTCGTAATAGCTCTGAAAGGCGGTGAACATATTATGAAAGACTACATCCCGGAAGGATTCGTATTTGCTGCCGGAGCATTTCTCCAGTACCAGCTCACATTCCTGCCTGTGCGCACAGATATATTCCATGATCTCGCGTTCATTCTGCTCTGCGGTCTCAGGATGTTCCTGCTCTCTTTTGGCTATTTGCTGCATCATTTTCTGATACTCGGCAATCAGGGGATCCAGGATTGCCCCCAACAGAGCCTCTTTATTTTCAAAAGAGAAATAAAAAGCCCCGGTAGTAACTCCGGCACGTTTGCAGATATTCCGGAGGTTCGCCCCGGCGTAGCCTTTTTCCAGAAATTCTTCCCTGCCGCAGCGGATTAAGTTTTCTTCCGTGATTTTCTTACGATCTGTCTCCATAACAATTGTTATATTAGCATAGACTAACTCGAGGGTCAAGAAAAAATCTACAGGTAAAATATTTTTGATTTCCGCAAAAATCTCTACAAAAATGTTTTGGTTTATCGTTATTTTAAGATATAATAAAAATAGTAGCAGGAAAACTAAGATAGTGATATATAGCGGGGAAATGAATATGGACAAAGACCCATTTAAAGAATATCTGAGAGAATCCGAACCGAATAAAGCAACAAAAGGGTATGTGTGGAGCACGGCGGTTGGACTTCAGGCAGTAGATGGTCTGAAACCCTCGCAATATCTGATTGACACTGCAATTCAAAATATTGAAGGTAAGATCACGCTAAAAGAGGCACAGAGTCTTATAGAAAGCTATTACAATGAGAGACCTGTCCGTGTATCAGATAATGAACGCACGGAAGAAGCAGATAAAGTTTCCAGCCGTATTGCGGAGCTCCTTTCCGAAACGGCGTTTTCCTTTTCACCGAATGAGTATATAGCTATTCATCGTAAGCTTTTTCGTGGAATATATAAGCATGCCGGAAAAATAAGAGATTATAATATTACGAAGAAAGAATGGGTGCTTGATGGCGCAACGGTCGTTTATGGGAGTGCTTCAGAACTGCGTGCTACATTGGAATATGATTTTTCGCAGGAAAAGGATTTTAGTTATAAAGGACTTTCGATAGAAGAGAGCATTCATCATCTGGCTTTGTTTGTATCAAGGCTATGGCAAATTCACATTTTTGGTGAGGGAAACACAAGAACCACAGCGGTTTTTTTCATAAAATATTTGAGAACACTTGGTTTTTTTGCAACAAATGACATTTTTGCGGAAAATGCATGGTATTTCAGAAATGCACTTGTCAGGGCCAATTATACGAATTTACAAAAAGGAATTCATGAGACAACGGAATATTTGGAACTCTTCCTCAGAAATATGCTTTTAAATGAACACAACGAGCTGCACAATCGAAATATGCATATCAGTGGACTTTTAAAGGATACAAAAGTGGACATTGGAACTTCAAAAGTGGACATTGGAACTTCAAAAGTGGACATTGGAACTCAAAAAATGGACATTGAAACATCAAAAGTGGACATTGAAACAAGATTGGCTGAAAAAACGCTGAATTTTTCAACAAAAACAATTATGCATATCCGTGTATTATATGAAAAATTCGGAGATTGTCAGTTTTTTGGCAGAGGAGAGGTTATGGAATTGCTTGGGCTGAAAAGTTCAGGCGCTTCTAAAATAATATCCAATATGGTACAGGCTGATGTAATCGAACCGGTATCCGGGCATGGAAAAGGAAAATACAAATTCAAAGAGTTATAGAGTATATTGGATTTAAAGGCATCGGAACATCCGGTGCCTTTTTTTAAAATACAGGAACCTTTTTACCGTCCGGCGACTCATATAGTATGAAGCCGGCGAAGAGAAGGAGGTGTTACTTTGTCAGTTATGACAAAAGAGGAATTTGTGCGGGAAGTGCGGGGCTATACCCTGCATATGTACCGACTGGCATATTCTATTCTGAATAATAGTACGGATGCGGAGGACGCTGTCAGTGAAGCGGTGCTGCATGCCTATGAAAAATTAAGGACACTGCGGGATCCGGGCAGCTTTAAAAACTGGATCTTACAGATCACGGCAAATGAAGCGAAAAAGATTTATCGGCAAAATAAGCGGACCGGTGCGGTGGCATGGGAAGAGAATCTGTCCCCGGCATTTTATGACGAACACCATGAACTGTGGGATGCTGTCATGCAGCTGGATGGTGGATACCGGGATGTGATCGTACTGTTTTATTATGAACGGTGCACGATCCCGGAGATCAGCAGGATACTGGAATGCAGGCAGGGAACCGTAAAATCGAGATTGTACCGGGCGCGGATGGAGAGCATGAATCATGAAAAACTGGAAACATATTTTTCCGGGTTGCAGGATGCAGATGTTGCAGCGGATAGCTACAGCAGACCGCTTACGGACGGCGAAAAAAACAGGCTGGAAGAACTGAGGCAGGCCTATCTGGAGGAAGGATATTTCCCCCAAAAGGAACTTGCCATGCTTGATAGTCCTGAAAAATACAAAAAGGGCGTGGCTTTCTATGCAGCGCGGAGTACATTTTTCCTGCCGGAAGAGGAAATGACGGAGGAGGAACTGTTGGAGCTGATCGATTTCCGTGAGAAGAGAGATTATAGTCTGGCGAAAATCACAGAAGAGATCGAGGCGGGCGACTATGAATATGTGAAGACGGAAGATAGTGCATTACCGGGTGATATGTCACAGGAGAGCGGATCGCAACAGACACAGGGCGCAGGAGAGGCAAGTGTAGTCCCGGGGGCAGACACTGCAGCACAGGAATGGCAGATTGCCTATGCGGGAGAACTCAGTATCCGGTGTGCTGTGGCGGCAGAACAGGGGCTGTATGTCGGTGGGTTCACCATGGAAGGGAAAGCACGGGTGGAATATCTGACTTACGGCAGCGGGACCCCGGAAAAGTTTTATGATGATTTTGATGAGGACGGCGAGGTGTATAGCCTGTGTATCGCACCGGACGGAAGTGTCTATGCGGCATTACGCG
>UMCD01002698.1_pt1 | contig 17779 bp, 9 predicted proteins | sample 1964161 | NCBI WGS metagenome assembly UMCD01 (sample SAMEA4835961, study PRJEB28245) | human gut metagenome | biome: gut microbiome; material: fecal sample | place: Denmark | collected 2008 | reverse complement strand
CTGAATCGGGTGCTGATAAAGATGTATGAATGATTCTTACCGAAATCAGAAATTAGTGTAGACCACATATCCATGAGCCGGTACATTAACCTGTTTATTTACGGTTTCACTTTTTCCTGTAAAGTAATTGGTCCAGTTACCAGGAGTGGCAGGGAAAACAATATCAGTAGCGGTATGTGTAAAGTTACCCACCACCACCAGTTGCTTACCCGTTATACTTTTTACCAATAATGTACGACCGTTGTCCCAATCAGAAGTTTCCACCTTCCATGTCAAAGTTGCATTTGCATCAAACAACTCCGGATGAGCATTGCGCAGCTTCATCAAACCTGCATAAACATCGTGCAGCCCTTTACGATCGGCGTTATCTAAATATTCCCAATGCAAAGGCTTCCTACCGGTACGGCCATTTTCTTCAATAGAGATGTCATATCCCATCTCTCCGAACTGCCAAACCATCTTAGGACCAGGAACGGTAAGGAAGAAAGTTGTATTTAGTGCCAACTGATTCATACGGGCATCAAGGTCGGTTTTCAGCACACCATCACCCCATTGCGACTGTTTGTAAGCTGTGCGTTCTTCATCATGGCTTTCCATAAAACCTACCCATGCAGTGTTTTTCTCATAAAGGCTACTAAAAGAACTATTTTCAGCATACCCCATAGCCGACTGACAATAGGCATTATTCAAGTTACGCCATAAGTGCATACCATCAGCTGCCAGTTCATTTTCTTCCTTTGAATCACAGAAATGCTCCAAGATAACATAAGAGTCCTTTTTCACTTCCTTGATGGCCGCATTATAATCCTTTAGGACGGCAATGCGACCCGCATCGTAATTGGATGCTGTACTTTCAGTGCAAGAGGTTTGTGTGAACCCTTTCGTCAAATCAAAACGAAAGCCATCCACCTTATATTCCTTCAACAAGAATTGCAGATTACGCTTCACAAACTTACGCACCAATGGGCTTTCATGATTGAAATCATGGAACACGCTATAAGGATGAGGTGCTTCCACATTGAAGTATGGATTATTCTTTGCAGTCTTATCACCATCCCAATAGAGTTTAGCCAGCGGATTATTTCCTGTAGCATGATTATAAACCACATCCAGAATAACTGCCATACCAGCCTCATGACAAGCATCAATGAACTGCTTATACATTGTTTTTGTCCCATAAGCTTTATCCATCGCAAAGAAAAAACAAGGATTATACCCCCAACTGTCATTGCCGTCAAACTCCTGCACCGGCATCAACTCAATAGCGTTGACACCCATTTCTTTCAAGTAAGAAAGCTTTCCCATCGCACCGTTAATGTCACTCGTAGCCGTAAAGTCGCGCAAGTGCAATTCATATATCACTAATTGCTTAGGATTTGCTATTTTAAAATCATTATACTTCCAGTTATAACTATCTTTCTGTATCTTGAAGGTCGAAACGATTCCTACCCCTCCCTTAGGATAAACCAGGTTTTCATTATAGGTAGAAGCTGAAATATCTTTATCATTATCAGGATCCAGTATTTTTTCAGTATAAGCATCTGCCAAATGAATTACTTCACCTTCCTTTGTACCCACATAGTATTGGAAAGCATACTCTTTACCAGCATCTAACCCCGCCAACGTAATCCACCAACATCCGGAAGCATCATCACGATACATCTGCGACTTTTCGTCATTACTTAAGGTCCAATTGTTAAAGTCACCCACAACATGTGCAAAATCCTTATGATTTCCATTCACATCTTTATCATAAAGTACCAGTGTCACTGTAGAATTATCCATTATGTTGATACCTTCGACCATATCAGCCGGTACAGCGGCAGTTTTAATCTCACCGGGTACAAATCCTTCATATTTTGTATCAGTTACCGCTATAAAGGAATCAGTATCTATTCCTTTTTTACTACCATCCGCACTACGAATCACTATTCCAAGTTGGTTCACCGGTGTCTTTCCACTCCCAAACCACTCCCGGATATTCGGACTCAATGTAATACTCCAAATATTAGCCTCAGATAAAGTCATCTTACATTTATCTTTGTTTTCTGCCCACTCTGCAGGCACGAATTGCCAACGACCTTCACTGACAACACCAATATGTACATACACATCTCCTTTATACTCATAGAGGGCAGACTTTGTATCCGCTTTAAACGTAATGACAAGAGACTGATCAGCATCTGGTACCACCGGTGTATAACTCAGACCAGCAGGAATTGCAATTGCATTGGCAGCTTGAGTGACGGATATTTCTTCCCTTTTTGAACCGGATATAATATTCAATTGTGCTGTACGCGCTATTCCAGTTTCATTTTTAGCAACAGAAACCATAATCGTAGCTTTTCCTGACAAGCCTTTTGCCGGATTGATACTGCACCAGCCAATATCCTCACCACTCAGCTCAGCAGTCCATTGATATCCGGCCTCAAAACTGACACTTTGTGAAGAAGCAGCTTCAGCAAAGCTAAAACCTTGTTCAAAAATAGCTTCACTACCGGAGGCAGGAGTCAAATATTCCTGAAACTCCTCTTTGTTGTCACTACATGCCGTGAATGCCAGCAGCACGCTGAAGCATATCAAATGCCATAAAACAAGATTCTCACGTTGAACGATAATTTTCATAATATGAAGTATTTAAAGTTATCACTTCACAAATATAACCGGAAAAGAAAGGGCAAATCAATTAACGTAAAGGAAAACGAGAACAATATCACGAAAACGTTTGCATATCAAACAGAAAGAGGAGACCTTACACAATATAATAGTATAGGGTCTCCTCTTTTATTAAAATCCAGCCGTCAGAATCTAATTATTCTATACTCTAATGCATTCAGTTTAATTTCATTCATCAATTCCAGAGGTTTATTTTCGTAAATATCAGTAGCTACATGATGCTTCCAACCCTCCGGTAAGATAACAGAAACATCTCTATTACGCACATTAACCAATATCATAAAAGCATCTTTACCATCACTTTTCTGATACATCAAGACGTCTGAAGCAGGATACCCAGTTAATATTCCTTTCCGAAGTGCAGGATATTTATTATACAATCCCATTAAACACCCATATTCTTGATAAATATCCGAACATTCGGACCAATCCACGGATGTATATGCAAAAAAATTAATAGGAGCCTCATGTCCAATTTCTTGTGAACTATAAATCAATGCTCCACCATGCAAAAAAACTGTTCCAACAAAAGCAGCCATAGCTGCCCTTTCACTTCCTAACTCCACAATTGGCGACATTTTAGAAGCCTCATCATGATTGGTAATAAAACGTAATTTCATTTTTCCTGCCGGAATTGAGTCATACTCGCTCCAATCCACCTCCAACAAGCGTGCCGCACTACTATCATTAACGAAAACATCCCGCATCGCCTCCATCAAATCCCAAGCATAGTTCATATCAAATCCTGCATCAAAATGATCTTTGCGCTTACCTTCTGCCAACATTAACAATTTCCGATTTGGAATAGCCCTCAGAGAATCAACAGCTTGCTTCCAGAAAGTATATGGAACATAATCAGCAGCATCACAGCGAAAACCATCTACACCAACTTCTTGTATCCAATATTTCATAGCATCAATCATTGCAAGGCACATATCTGCATTATCGTAGTTCAAATCTGCCACATCATTCCATCCCGTTCCTGCAGGAGAAATTATATTTCCGATACTATCCTGAGTATACCACTCTTTATGTTCTTTAATCCAAGCATGGTCCCAAGATGTATGATTAGCAACCCAATCTAAAATTACACTTATTCCTTTTTCATGGCATAATTCCACTAAACGCTTAAATTCTTCTACTGTTCCAAATTCAGGATTTATTCTTTTATAATCTTTGATACAATAAGGAGAATTCACCGTATTTACCTCACCAATCTCATAGATTGGCATAAACCAAACAACATTAACACCCAAAAACTGAATAGAATCAAGATGTTTTGATATGACATTAAATGCATTCTTCAGAGCAAAAACACGTGGATTGATTTCGTACATCACAACGTCTTCTACAGCAGGTAATACTTGCTTTTGTTCAGTAACTATCTCGCGTTTTCCGGCACAAGCATACACTGTCAATAATACAAGTATAGTATAAAATAAATTCCTCATCTATTTACAATTCATTGGTCTGACAAATAAAAAAGGATTAAAGGTCCCCCCCTTAATCCTTTTTCTATAAATAAGAGAGCCTTAATTGGCTGTCATTGTAGCATTCTTAGCTTCTGGATCCAATACAATCGTGTATGTTCCAGCTGAAACTTTAATATTTCCACCATCCTGCGTCAGCGCACCTAAACTACCACCAAAGTTTATAGTCCAAGCTGCATCCCATCTGAATTTCATTTCACCATCACCTAATGTAACAGTCACCGACCACTTTTGCGTTTCAGCATCATAATCCATTAAAGTGCCTTTATCCCATCCACCAGGAGTAGCATCACCAATAATCTCCCAACCTGTCTTATCCAAAGTAGCAACCATCTTCTTAGTATCGGCACCTACTCGATAATAACCGGCAGCCTCAATCTTAACATTACCGCCATCACCGATAACAAACGTAGTTGATGTCTTAGCCTCATTCCAAGTAATATCTCCAACAACACCAATCCACGTACCAGAATCATAGAACTTGAATTCTGTATCGGCAGGGAAATAGTGAGTGCCAGTATATTTGAAATCACGAGCTGCAGATTCTACCTTATAGCAATCATCAGCTTCCGGCTTCCAACCATCACCACTCTGATAGCTACCAGGCAATGTCATTGCAGAGCTAGAAAGCTCAATCGTTGTTTCTTCCATACTATAAGTATATTTTCCTGCATTAGTCAAATTTAAAGTAATAATATAGGGACTTGCCTTTACCACTTTGAAATTTTGACCTCCAGCAACCAAGTTACCGGCCAACTCAGAAAGTTTACCTTCTTCTGCTCCATAATTGAATCCCCAGTCATTATTGGCTCTAAATTTGAATTCCTTATCGAGCAACGGAGTAACCACTGTCCAAAGACGAGTAGTGGTATCGTATTCCATCTGGGTATCTTTGTCCCAACCACTAGACGTAGCATCTCCAATTACTCCCCAAACCAGCCCTTTCTCTGATTGGGTTACCTTACCTTCTGCATCTAAAGTAATTTCAATGAAACCTTTACCATCAGCAGTAACTTGCTGATCTTTAGCCAATACTTTCGTAAGGTCTGCACCATCAATGATTGCATAAGAAGCAGCACCATCAAAATTGGCATAACCACTATAAATGCCATCACCGTCAGGGTCACCTATCAAATAGGCAGTAGTGTAGTCCCAATCAGGATAGCCAACAGCTACATAAGCATACTTCCATGTAATATTATCTACATTAGGGTCATAAGGTGTAGCCTTAAAAGTTATTGAGTTACTAGCTGCATCAGTATAAGCATCATATGCCTCAGAAACCAAAGAAACAGTAAAATCATACGTTTGCCCCGGATATGCTCCTACCTTAGCCAATAAAGAATTCATTTCACTATTTGTAAATGCCAGTTTTGCATCCCCTGTTTCTCCTATTACAATACTCTTATTGGTAGAAGTATTTGTTAGAGTTACAACATAATTAACTACTGCAGAAACTCCATAATCTGCCTTATCCCAAGCTATTTCCGGAAATTGCGCATCCTTATTGTCTTTAGTAATAGTAATGTCTGTTTGGGAAAGCGCATGCAATGCAGCAGCAGTCTTCAATTCCAATATGGGGGTAGCATCCTCCTCACAAGACATCAATGCGAAGATTCCAGCCAAAAGTAAATAAATATATTTTGTCTTCATATCATTCATGTTTAATCATTAATATTAGTATCCTTCATTCTGTACCAGGTTCTGATTAGAACCAACATCGTCTGAAGGCAAGGGGAACACTTGATAAAAGCTTTCAACAGATTTTCCTGCCGCAACTCCACCCTTCCATGGCCAAACATAATCAGCAGAAGTATATTTACCGAAGCGAATCAAATCTGTACGTCTTTGAGCTTCGTAGAATAGCTCACGTGCGCGTTCATCCATCATAAAGTCCAAAGTAAAATCACTATCGGAAATAGGTGCGGACGCCTTGTCTGAATATGCACGTTTACGCAAATCATTTACATATCCCAAAGCCTCTGTTTTTGTTGCTCCTTGTCCGCCACGAAGAACAGCTTCTGCTAAATTCAAATAGATTTCACCTAAACGGAATAATGGATAATCTGTCCAAGCTTCCGCAGATGCAGGTTTACTTCCATCTTTATTCACATTATAAAACTTGGTAACGGGAATGCCATTATTGACAAAATCAGCTTCATTTGTGATCTCAATATTTGTGGTAGCTTCTGTACGCAACATTGCTTTACGAGTATCCTTATCACTGCTATCCTCTTTTTCAAAGATATTATATAAAGACGACTTAGCTCTAACACCTTGCCAACCTCCCTTTGCATTCGTTTCTTCTTGAAAATCAGCAGAACCCCAGCATAACAAAGCTGTCATACCTCCCCAGGTCATTGTATCTTCACCTTCATATCTCAATGGGAAAATCATCTCTTTGGATTGGTCATTATCAGCTTTGAACATATCGCCATAAACCGGTTCCAATTGGTAACCTGCTGAAATAATCTTTTTAGAATAAGTCACACATTCAGTATATTTATTTACACCTACATACGTGTCTGCATTCAAATACAAGCGAGACAATGCAGCCCACAGAGCAGCTTTATTAGCATGTCCATAATTATCATTAAATCCAACTACAGGATCAAGCATATCACTTTCACATGCCAACATTTCACTTTCAATGTATTCAAATAATTGATCTTTCATAATTTGTTGTGGACGAACGCTACCAATAGGGCTGTTTTCATCTACAAACGGAACATTACGATACAAATCCAAAGCATACAGATACATCAAAGCACGCATAAAACGAGCTTCTGCACGGAAAGTTTTAATAGAAGCCTTTACTTGCTCTGAACAACCTCGTGAGGCAAGTTTATCATCAGTTGTTTCACGTAAAAACGCATTTGACAAGTTAATCTGATAATACAAACGATAATATGATCCTTTGATCCATGGACTTGAAGCAGCCCAAGAAATATGATTGAAGTCTGGAATACCAGGATCATTCCAGCAACAATGAGCGATATCAGAAGCCAATTCCTGCATATTCCACAATACGCGAATAAATGAAGCCTGAGAACCACCGTCAATGCCGACAACATCCTGGTCTGAGTCTCCACCTGCATTACCACCTATTACCAAACCTGCATATATTTTAGCCAAACTTTGTTCATAAGCTCCTATCTCCTTTCCAAAAACGACATCCGAAACCAATTCATCCTTATCCAATGGAACCGTATCCAGATCGTTCACACAAGAGGTAACCCCTAACATCGTACTCAAAAGGGCTGCCGACAATATATATTTATATTTTAATATTTTCATAACTTCATTGATTAAAAATTAAGATTCAAGCCTAACATAAATACACGAGGGCGAGGATAGATATTATTATCAACTCCACTACCGCTAATTTCAGGATCCAAACCATCATATTTGGTAATAACAAACGGATTCTGTACCGTGACATAAACACGTGCACTTTGTTTATCATTGAACAGCTTGTTAAAAGTGTATCCTAATGAAATATTGTCCATCCGTACAAAAGAAGCATTCTGAACATAGTAACTAGAACGATATTGCCCTGTCTTGAAATTTGTTTTCCATGCAGAAGTCAAACGATTTTTCAAGAAACCAGTTTGGTCATACATTTGTGAACCATCCCAAGCCTCACGATTGGATTGTACATTGTTATAAGCATAGTTTCCAATACTTGCACGCAAAGCAAATGACAAATCCCAATTCTTATAAGACAATTGAGAAGTTAATCCCATAAATACGTCAGGAGCAGACTTTTTGTAAGCGACCAAATCTTCTTCGTCTATTTTATTATCCCCATTTTGATCAACATAAGCACCTTCTATCGGATTTCCAGCCTTATCATAAAGTTGTTCCCATACATAGAATGAATTATAAGGATGATCAACAGCATTTATCATGATATTATAACCGGTTGCTCCATCAATACCAGTATGAATCACACCTTTATAAGCCGGGTCATCATTAAATGTCAATTTGGTAATTTCATTTTTATTATAAGAGATGTTATAACTCAATGTCCAGTCCCAATCTTTTGTCGTGATAGGATGAGCCGTCAAAGTAAGTTCAATACCTTTATTCTCCAATGTACCTACATTCGTCAACAACTGGTTACTAAAGTTTGTACCGGCAGGAGCTGTAACCGTATTCAGCAAATCATCAGTTTTACGATAATACAAATCAAGAGTACCTGTCAATTTGTTGTTCAATACACCGAAATCCAATCCAATATTGTAAGTTGTAGTTTCTTCCCATTTCAAGTTTTCATCATAAGCTTGAGGAGCAATCAATGAATACTTGTTATTACCAAAATAATAATTTGCTCCAGCTTTGGAATACATATAGCGAGCCATATAAGGATAGTCACCATTATTCAGGTTTTGCTGACCAGTAATACCATAGCCCAAACGCAACTTCAAATCAGAAAGCCAATCCACTCCCTTCAAGAAATTCTCTTCTTTCATCTTCCATGCCAAAGCAACTGAAGGAAATAATCCCCAACGATTGTCTTTATTGAAACGTGAAGAACCATCATTACGCAAGATAAATGTCACCAAATAACGATTCAATAATGTATAATTCAAACGCCCAAAGAAAGAAACAAGATAGTTTTCAGTTGAATAATCTTCCATATCCTTATAGAATTCCTTACCAGTTTCTTCAGCTTTTACTGTAGAATAAGGATATTTGGTCCATGTAGAATTATAGAAATGCTGCCAAGAATAACCGCCCATAACATCGACAAGATGTGCACCAAACTCTTTAGCATAATTCAAATAGAAATCCAGCAATGTATTCCGCTTCAATTGATAATAGCTGCTATTTTCCCCAAACCCAGTTTTATAGTTACCTTGGCACCAAGTCATAGGAGCATTATCTTCTATAATAACATCACCTTCACTCTTAGACACGTCGTAACCTAAATTCAAGTTTGCTCTCAATTCGGGCAGGAAATGAAACTTATAGTCAATTTGTGCATTACCAATACTTCTATAAACAGTTGATTCGTCATGCTTTGAATCTAAAATAGAAACGGGATTAGCCAAACCAATATCAACCGGTGTAGGATTATTGCCACTTTTCATATACATAAAGTAGCCGTTACCATAGGGATTTCCATCCATGTAAATAGGCTGTGTCGGATCATATTGCGTCGCCATACCTATCGCACCAGTATCTGCAAAACGGTTTGTATTATAAATGCCTTTCACATTCAACTGAATATTCAATTTCTTATCAAAGAAATTAGGATTCAAGCTAATAGCACCAGTCAAACGCTCCATATTAGAAGTCTTCAATATACCATTTTCATTGGTATAAGAAACTGATACACGATAGGGCATGTGTGGTATAGCACCAGAAACATTAACATTGTGGTCTGTACTGAAAGAGGTTTTGAATATTTCATCCTGCCAATCAGTATTTGCCTGACCTAATGCTTTAAACTGAGCACTTGATTCACCGAATTTAGAAGTCACAAATTCTCTAAATTCATTTGCAGACATTACATCTACTTTATTGGGTCTTGTATTAATAGAGAATGTACCGCTATAACCAACTTGTACACGTCCAGACTTTCCTTTTTTAGTATTAATAATAATAACACCGTTAGATGCACGAGAACCATAAATGGCTGTTGCAGAAGCATCTTTCAAAATAGTAAAAGTCTCAATATCATTGGGATGGACAGTAGCCAAAGGATTTGACATACCATTAATACCACCGTCATCTACAGGCACACCGTCAATAACAATCAACGGATTATTGGATGCAGACATAGAAGAACCGCCACGCACACGAATTGTAGCACCAGCTCCCGGAGCACCACCGTCAGTAATCACACTTACACCGGCAGCTTTACCAACCAACATATCAGTAGCAGATGTAACAGCACCTTTTACCATTTTATCTGCACTAATAGCCGTAACAGACCCAGTCAAATCATTCTTTTTGGCTGTACCGTAACCAATTACGACCACCTCGCCCAACAATTCCGCATCATCTTGTAATGTAATAATTACTGAAGGAGCAGCAGCTACTTCTTGCGTCTTGTATCCGATAAAAGACACGACCAACGTAGCTCCCTGAGGAACTGTCAATGTAAAATTACCATCAAGGTCAGTGATTGTACCATTCGTGGAATTTCCTTTTTCCACCACATTTGCGCCTATCACTCCTCCCAAAGCATCTTTTACATGCCCTTTCACGGTGATGTTCTGTGCATAAGCGCCTACAGACAAGAATAACCCTAACATTAGGGTAAGAATCGTTTGACAGATTCTAAGATTAACTTGCTTCATGCATTTAATAAATTAAAGTTAACAATATTAATTACCTATATATATTATTCGAAAAATAATTTTCGTACTTTCGCTTTCTAACGTCTTTCAAGTACCCAAAGCATGACGCAACAAAAATATGCTTTATTACTTTAGTAAAGTATAAAGAGAGTGTAAAATGTGGGAAACGAACAGTGCAAACGATTGCATGCGGTTGCACAAGATAGAAAAATCACTTGATATATCATAATACAGCGCTTCTCTCCACTCTACATGTGGCATTCTTGCACATAACATATATGTTTATTCTGCTGAAGTACAGAGATTTTCACCGCCTAACGACCGTTAGGCGATTTGTTGATGGCCGTTGGCAGATCGCTTTACGGCCGTCAACAAATCGCTTTACGACCGTTAAGCACTACACAACATCAAGACAAAACAAAAGAAACACAAAGCTTTTACTGAAGAAATGCCATGCATGTATAAACCAAGCAACATACTTTCAGGATATGAATAACGTGTCTGCACAATATTAATATGCCATTAACACGATATTAACAAAATGGCCGACATGATATTAACTTATTACATTACAATAAGTTAACATCATGTCGGCCCTAAAAACAGAGGTGGAAGCAAAATTTGCTTCCACCTTTTTCTGTTGCTTCCACCGCACCTCAAACACCGATGAACAAAGGGGTACAGAGCAGGTGTGGTAGAGTGGAAGCAAATAGTGCTATTTATTTCTCTGAAGTATAAAGTACCAGCTTTCCGGACTTCAATCCTTTAGCCCTTGCCTCAAACACAATCTCACCGGCTTGCTCGCCACTCTGCACAATAGCCGTCAGCTGACCGCTGAAAGCCGGCATCTTGGGCAAATGGAACAAATCGAGGCTGGTAGCATCTCCATTGGCAGCAGCGCGATATTTTCCGGCACCCTTCACCGAGAAATTTACCATGCGGCTGTCTGCCGGACAAAGATTACCGTCCTTATCCACGACACGGACTGTGATATATGCCAGGTCCTTACCATCGGCAGACAAGCGGGTGCGGTCGGCAACCAGCTCCAGATGATGGGGCTTGCCAGCGGTACGAATCACCTTTTCTTCTGCAGGCTTGCCGGAAGCATCATAAGCCACCACTTTCACTTCGCCCGGTTCATAAGGAACATCCATCCACATCAAGCGATAGCGACGCTGCAAAGCAAGGGAGTCCCGGCCTTCCAAAGCACGGCTTTCATCAGCAGTAAGTTTCCGTTGTTTGCCATAACTCTTTCCGTTGACGAACAGTTCGGCACTGGGATAGCTGGTGTAAACAAAAACCGGAGTATTCTCCCCTTCCCTGCCCGGCCACGTCCAGTGCGGAAGGACATGCAAGGTATTTGCCTGCTTGTTCCATAGGCTGCGGTACAGATAGAAACGGTCTTTGGGGAGGCTTGCCAAGTCTATGATACCGAAAACGGAGCTGTGGCTGGGCCAGGAATCCGTACTATAAGGAGAAGGCTCACCCAAATAATCAAAGCCCGTCCAGACGAACTGTCCGATTGTCCAGTCATAATCATCAGACAAAGCAAAATCCTCATCGGGAAGATTCGACCAGGAACAACACTCCACATCATAACCGGAGCACTGATGGTCATCATACATCACACTGGCACCCTTCTGTACGGGAAATTTATAGACACCACGAGAACTTACAGTGGAAGCCGTCTCCGAACCGAGCACAATATTCTGTGGAAGAGTCTCATAAGACTCCACATAACGGTGAGCCCGATAATTAAGACCGGGTACATCAATCATTGCCGCAAACCCGTTGGCAAGCACGCAAGTTACCTGGTCCATACCGCAAGTAACGGGGCGTGTAGGGTCTTCGCGATGGCAAATATCCTGCAGGAAAGAAGCCACTTTGTAGCCCTCGGGACTACATTGGGTAGGAACCTCATTTCCTATACTCCACATTACCACACAAGGATTGTTCCGATAATGATGCAGCATGTTTACCATATCCTTTTCTGCCCATTCGTTGAAATAGCGGTGATAACCATTCTCACATTTGGCAATATCCCATTCATCGAAAGGTTCCAACATCATCATAAAGCCCATCTCGTCACAGAGTTCCACCAATTCGGGTGTAGGCATATTGTGGGAGGTACGGACTGCATCACATCCCATATCCTTCAATAATGTCAACTGACGGCGAAGAGCAGCCACATTGACAGCCGCACCCAACGGGCCCAAATCGTGGTGATTGCATACCCCCTGGAATTTACGGTGCTTACCATTCAGGAAGAATCCCTTATCAGCTATAATCTCAATGCTGCGGATACCAAAACGCGTGGTATATTCGTCAGTCTGTTTGCCATCTACATAAATCTTAGATACTGCCTTATATAAATAAGGTGTCTCAGGGGACCACAGAGACGGAGCATTTATCAGAAAATTCTGCTCAAATGGCTGTCCGTGATTAATTTTCCGGCTATTATCCTTACGGGCTACTATCTTACCGTCCGGCGCAATAATATCAGTAGAAATACGAACATCCGCATCACCGGCATTCCGTATTGTAGTACGCAGACGCACGGAAGCGTATTCAGCAGAAACATGCGGTGTGGTGAGCTGTGTACCCCAAACCGGAACATGAACACGTTCCGTAGTAACCAGGCGGACATTGCGATACAATCCCGCCCCCGGATACCAACGGGAGGACTGGGGTCTGTTTTCCAGACGGACAGCCAGCACATTGTTTTTACCGTCGGCATTCAGCAAACCGGTAACATCGCAATGAAAAGAGTTATACCCGAAAGGCCAGAAACAAGCTTCTTTCCCATTGACATAGACCCGAGCCTCACTCATAGCACCATCGAAAACCAGAGTGACCTGCTTGTCTGCAGAAGCATCAAAAGCCGTACGATACCAACCGACACCCACATAAGGCAACCCTCCGGTACGCCCGGTCTTTACGGAAGCTTGTTTTTCAAGGTCTTGCGTAACCGCTACCTCCTGCAAATCGTTGTTGCGGTCGAACGGACCAAAGATGGCCCAATCATGAGGAATGGTCACTGTTTCCCACTTACTGTCGTCTAAATTTGTTTGTGTTGCTTCGGGAACATCTCCCTTGGTGAACTTCCAGTTCTTTTCCAACAATGCTTCTGTACGCTGCGCCATTGCCGCCAAGGCAAAAAAAGCGCAGCAGGAAAAGATAAGTATTGTCTTTCTCATTCTTCTTTAAAAGATTTTGTTAATATAATTATTTAAAAGCATCCATTATCACAGTGGGGCGGCCGTCTTCAGTGAATGCCCCCAGCCGATATTGGTTCGGCCTGCATTCCGGTTCCCAGTAGAACACGCCCTTGCAGCGTCCGCCGGTATTCTCCTTGCACTCTTTCAGGATACGTGCCAGTTGGCGTTTCCCTTCTGCCAGCACGGAAGCACTTGCCAGATTCCCTTTGTCGTCGGCACACTCCATGCCGGTTTCCACCACCATCACGTCACAGTTGTATTTCCGGGCTACACTATTAATATTGGCAATACACTCGGTGATAGTTCTATCAGCTGTATATTCCTTGTGCTCGAGCATCGTCCAGTAAGGATAGAGCGACATGCCTATCATATCCCACTTACCGCCATTGGCTCTCAGTTCATCAAAGAACCAGGTATACAATTCGTTGTCATATCCATTGTCCAGATGGACGATGACAATGGCATCGTCGAAGACGGACTTTACCGCATCGTATCCTACATTGATAAAAGCAGCCAGGTTGGCAAAGTTCTCACGGTATTTCACTTCCTCGGAAGTGCTGTTGGAACCCTTTACATCACATTCCCTCACATCATAGGACGCACCACTCAATGCAGCATCTTCATCCCAGAGCATCCCCGAACGGATTTCATTACCTACCTGAACCCACTTGGGAGTAACTCCTGCCGCTTTCAGCGCATTAAGTACATCGGCAGTATGACCGGCGACGGCTTTCTTCAAGTCGGCCAAGTTCAGTCCTTTCCATGCAGCAGGCTTATGCTGCTGTCCAGGGTCGGCCCACCAGTCACTGTAATGGAAGTCTACCATTACGTCCATGCCCAGCTCTGCGGCACGCTTGGCTTTCGTCACCAAATCGGCCGTATTGCACCAGTTATCGTGTTCTTTGGGGTCGACCCATACTCTGAGTCGAACCGCATTCAGGCCCAAATCCTTCATCAGCTGGAAACAATCGGTCTCCACACCGGAGGTATTGTAAAATTTCATACCCTTATGTTCCATCTCCGTCACCCAACTGATGTCGGCACCTTTAGCAAAGTCTGTAGCCAGAGGTTCCTCCTTATCGGGAAGTCCACCAGCATTGGGGTCTGTCTCATTATTGCTGCTGCATGCAAATACTGCAAAGGCAATACAAAAAAAGAAAGTCAAAAACTTCATGTGTTTCATGGCGTTATCATCATTAATTGCGTACTGCAAATATAAGCATTTAGGGAATATAGAACTATATATCACCTTAATTTGTCAAAATACGGGTATCTGCAATCGTTTGCACAAACTTACAACCCGATAAACCTCAACGGATAAGCACAATTTACCTTATTACGTTATTTTTGCAATCGGATTAGGGAAGTTTACCTTATCTTTGTCCTCAAAACTATACCATGAATAAACCGCAGATTACCATCAAGGATATTGCCCGGGCGCTGAATGTCTCCCCCTCCACTGTGTCGAGGGCGCTGAAAGACAATCCGGACATCAGCAAGGAAACACGTGACCTTGTCCATGCCTATGCGCGCGAGCATAACTACAAGCCCAACGTACTTGCCGTAAATCTCCGCGCAAGCCGCAGCAATACCATCGGCGTCATTGTCCCCCAACTGGTACACCACTTCTTTTCCTGCGTATTGAGCGGAATTGAGAAAGCAGCGGCGGATGCCGGATATAATATCATAGTGGCGCAGAGCAGCGAATCGTACGAGCAGGAAGTGAAAATTGTACATTCTTTCCTTGCCGCCCGTGTCTGCGGAGTCATCGCTTCACTTGCCAAGGACACTTCCCAATACGACCATTACCAGGAGCTGCTGAACAACGATATTCCCATTGTCTTTTACGACCGTATATGTACGGGGCTGAAAACCGAGCGAGTGGTGGTGGACGACTATGCCGGCTCCTTTGCAGCCGTGGAATACATGATACAGACCGGATGCAAGCGTATCCTTTTCTATGGTGCGGCTCCCCACCTAGAGATTACCAAGAATCGCCGGAACGGCTACCTGGATGCCATGAAGAAGTATAAAATTCCGGTGGACGACAGCATGATTCTGTTGTGCGACACCCGTGAACGCGCCATCTCCATCACTCCCGACCTGCTGGAAAGCGAAAACCGCCCTGACGGTTTCTTTGCCATCAACGACGAGACAGCTTCGGGCATACTGTATGCCTGCAAACTGGTCGGCGTAAAAGTTCCCGATGAAGTATCCATCTGCGGATTCACCGACGGAGCCATTGCCCAAAGCACCGACCCGAAGCTGACTACCGTGGAGCAGCATGGCGAGGAAGTAGGTAAAAGCGCTTTCAGCATTCTGACCGGAAAGCTGGAGGGAGAAGAGAAAAGCAACAACAAGATAGTACGTACCAATCTGGTGATAAGAGGAACTACGAAATAATAAAACATATTAAACCATCATGAAAGTAAAACCCGATTTAAGTTTCTGGAAGCTGTGGAACATCAGCTTTGGTTTTTTCGGCGTACAGATTGCATATGCTTTGCAGAGTGCAAACATCAGCCGTATCTTTTCCACTTTGGGTGCAGACCCGCATAATTTGAGTTATTTCTGGATATTACCGCCGTTGGCAGGTATCATTGTACAACCCATCGTGGGAGCCGCCAGTGACAAGACCTGGACACGCTTCGGGCGGCGCATCCCTTATCTGTTTATAGGTTCGTTGGTGGCCGTACTCGTCATGTGCCTGCTACCCAATGCCGGAAGCTTCGGCATGGCAGTAAGTACAGCCATGATTTTCGGACTGGTATCGCTGATGTTCCTCGACACCTCCATCAATATGGCCATGCAACCCTTCAAAATGATGGTGGGCGACATGGTGAATGAGAAACAAAAAGGACTCGCCTACTCCATCCAGAGTTTTCTCTGCAATGCAGGCAGCCTGGTGGGATATCTCTTCCCGTTCATCTTTGCATGGATTGGCATCAGCAATACAGCTCCCCAAGGAGTAATCCCCGACTCGGTGATTTACTCATTCTACATCGGAGCGGCCATCCTTATCTTCTGCGTCATCTACACTTCGGTCAAAGTAAAAGAGATGCCGCCTGCCGAATATGCAGAGTATCACGGCATCACCGAAGAAGAGGAACATGAAAAGACCAACATGCTGAAGCTGCTCATCAAGGCTCCGAAAGCATTCTGGACTATCGGACTGGTACAGTTCTTCTGCTGGTTTGCTTTTATGTTCATGTGGACCTATACCAACGGCAGCATCGCTGCCAATGCTTTTGATGCTCCTACAGTAGAGCACCTGGTAGATGGTGTCACCAAAGTGGTACTCGACACCAAGAGCCTGCAATATCAGAATGCCGCCGACTGGGTAGGCGTACTGTTTGCCGTACAAGCCATCGGCTCTGTGCTTTGGGCCATCTGCATACCGATGTTCAAGGACCGTCGCCGGGTCTACTCACTCAGCCTTGTTCTGGGAGGTATAGGTTTCATTTCCACCTACTTCATACACGACCCTTATATGCTCTTCATTTCCTTCTTGCTGATAGGTTGTGCATGGGCTGCCATGCTGGCACTGCCGTTCACCATCCTGACCAACGCACTGAGCGGAGGACACATGGGTACTTATCTGGGACTTTTCAACGGTACTATCTGTATCCCGCAGATTATAGCAGCTGCTTTGGGCGGCACCATCCTTGCCTTGTTTACTCCCCAAGGAGGACTGCCTCCTGAAATCAATATGCTTGTGCTGGCAGGAATCATGCTGATAATCGGCGCCGCCTGCGTATACCTCATCAAAGAGAACCAAGGAGAAAAAAGCAAGTAAGCACACGCCTCCGAAACATAACACACAAAGAACCGAGACCGGCACACCGTACAAAGGACAGCCGTTATCTTTGTAATAAAGACATGAATCATACCGTATGATTACCATAATCATATCGTATGATTCATGCTTTCATACCGTATGATTGTTACCTCTTCTTCTGACCGTACATAGCATCTGTTATTGACGAGCCTACCAGCCCTCCGGCAAGAAAGCAGGTAAAAAAAAGCCTACCGCACGTTTGTTTTTTTCCTTTCCATTTCTTCTTTATTTCCGCATATTGCTTAA
>UMCD01004413.1_pt1 | contig 18427 bp, 9 predicted proteins | sample 1964161 | NCBI WGS metagenome assembly UMCD01 (sample SAMEA4835961, study PRJEB28245) | human gut metagenome | biome: gut microbiome; material: fecal sample | place: Denmark | collected 2008 | reverse complement strand
GCTCTGCCTCTTTCCTATGCTGCGCCTTGCGCCCCTTGTGTTTGCTTTGCCCACAGCCAACGCATGGGGTGCGGCTGCTGTTTTATTTCACGACCTTAGTCGTCTTGTTGCCTTGCTTTACTATGTATATGCCGCGTCCCAGGCCTTCGGTGGTGTTGCCCATGTACACTCCGTTTACATCGTATACAGTGGTCGTTTCATCCTTTACGGCTTGTGCGCTTTGTATGCCTGAGGATATGCTGATTTCTGCCTTAGTGAATTCGCTTGTCGTCCAGTCGTTCTTCACTGTCTGCACACCTACCTCATAGTCGCCGTCGGGCACAGAGATGGTGTAAGCCATCTCGGCCGGATTGTCGCTGCGCAGCAGTGCCTGCAGGCTGTGGAACACTTTCAGCTTGCCTGTCTCGGGGTCGGCGGGGATTATCATCGACATTGCGCCGGTGGCCTTGTTCTTAACATATACGTTGTAGGCGTTGCCCAGTTCAAACTCGTCGCCGACGAACCTAACTGTCAGCTTGCCGTTTTCTGTCGACTCGGCTTTTACGTCTGTCGGTGCGACGGGAGCCTGTATGTTGTCGGTGCACAATCCGTCGTAGTACTCGTAAGCAGTGCTGTTCGAGCCGGCTATGCTGAATCCGTAGCCATCGCCGATGAGGTCGATGGCACCGTCGCCGTTGAGGTCGGCAACCTCATAGGCTCCTCCGTCAAAATGGCGCAGCGTTTGTTGGAGTGAGAACGTGCCGTCGGGGTTCTGGAACTGTATTCGTGTGCCCCACTGCTTGTTGTCTACGTTGGTCCATCCACCGTCGATGATGTCGACAAGCCCGTCGTGGTTGATGTCAACAAGGCGGAGTGTCGACTCGGCCGAGCCGTAAATGCCGTTGCCGGCATCGACAGAGCTGAGTGTGAAGTTGAAGTCGCCGTCGCAATTGTTTAGGAATATGTCGCCGCGCTTGGGGCTGTTGGGTGTCGGGTCGGTGCCGAATGAAACGATGTCGAGCCATCCGTCGTTGTTTACGTCGGCCAATGCGAGGTCGCTCTCGTATACAGGCACGAACGCCTTGCCTTTCAGGTCGAGCTCCTGGAACGTGCCGTCACCGTTGTTCTTGTAAATGTAGAAGCAAGGGCCGTCGTTGGAGTAGCCGCTGGCCACGATGTCGAGCCAGCCGTCATTGTTGAGGTCGCCCATGATGGTGGCACCGTGCGACATGGGCTTTGCTATCATCGTAGGCTTCATGGTGCCCGATTCCACGTCGGCCTCAAACAGGTCTGTGGGCATTGGGTTCTGCTCGTAGGGTATGGGGTTGAACACATGCTGCTCTGTGAAAGTGCCGTCGCCGTTGTTCTTGTAGAGTGCCAGCAGGCGTTTGTATTGCATCACCCGTCCGTCATCGCCATCCTCGGCCCAGCGCTTCATGCACTGAATCAATATGTCTGTATAGCCGTCGTTATTGTAGTCGCCGAACGACAATGACGAGTTGTTCATGCTCGGCAGGTTCTTCTCGTTGTCGCCGGTGGGGAACGTGCTTATGTCGGCGAACGTGAACTTTCCGCCTTCGTTTTTCATCAGGTAGGTGTAAAAGCCCTTCTGGTCGCCAACATTCTCGGCCGGCTCAAATCCCATCTCGTTTTTGCCGGTGAGGTAGAGGTCGAGCAGCCCGTCGTTGTTGAAGTCAAGCCAGCGCCCGTAGTTGAATGTCGAAGGCGGCAGGCCGAGCAACGACGAATAGTCGCCCTCGGGCGATCTTGCGCCGATATACCTGGACCATGTCCACTTGCCCGGAGCGGTGCTTTGGTAAAGGTAGCCGCTGGTGAGCCAGTTGAGGTCGAGCTTCTCTTTTGTCTCGGGGTCTTCCCATGCCCATTTTGAATCGGCGCCCTCAAATCCCTGGCCACCGTAATAGAAGTCGGGCGTGCCGTCGTTGTTGACGTCGCCTATGATTGGCGTGCTACGGTGAACAGGTGACAGTTCGGCCGACTTCTCTTCGTTCAGCTGGAATACCTGCGCTTGGGCAGACGCTGTTGCCCCGAGCGCCATTGCTATAAGCAATGAGTTTGTCAATGTAGAATGTTTCATAACAATGCTGTTTTATGTTACAATTATTTATACGTTTCAGGTAGTGTACGTTTGGGTTTCTGCTGCAAAGCTATCAAATAAAAGATATATTTGCCGCAACTATTGTTGCGAAAGATGCAAAGGATGTGTCTAAATTCCGATAAAACATATTTGGTAAGACAAATTTTGTATTTCGGGGCTGTTTTTCGGCAATTTGAAGTTGCTGCCGTCTGCCAGCGGTTATGATTTGTGTTGTGGCTGATTCAAGTGTTTGCGTGCTGGTGGGGAAGTGGGCAGGCCAGTTACGCGGCTTGTGCATTGTCCCTTGGATTGCCCGCAATCATTCGGGCCATATACCTTTGCGCCTTCATAGCGGCTGGCGCCGCAGCGGCGATGCAGGTATATGGCCCGGTGGTTAAGTGAGCAATGTGGGCGGATGTGGTCCGTTGCCGTCAGCGTAAGTTGGGGTGTCTGCCTATCTTGCAAACCACGCCGATATGTTCATAAGCCTTTGTTTCATGGCCTCGCTGTCGGCATGTTTGGCCGCAACCTTCTCTGCCATTAGTGCGGGGTGGTCATGGCGGTGGTGTGAAATGCGAAGTAGGTCGAAAAACCTGTTGCCTTCGAAGCATGTCTCGGCAGCCATCTCATTGAGTATGGCCTTTTCAACAAAGTCGGTAGTGTCGGCATCTGCCGGAATTACGTATTGCTCCCTGTCCCATACAATGCCAAGTCCAAGACCCCTTGCCGCCGTGCCGATGTTCTGGTCGTATTGTGCGGCTTGGAAATTGATGTATGCCGGATAGCGTTTAACCTCGTTTGAGTCTACCCTGTGCTGTATGGTGTCATACATATTTTTGTTCAGTCCGTACTTGAGAACGGCGAAAGCTGTTGTGGGATAGCCGGCGCGATTGATGGCTTCGGCATATCTAAGGTATATGGTTGACGGGCGCACCATGGCCAGCGACAGTAGGGGGCGTTGTTCGAGCGCGTCGGTGACCGTTCCGCTAAGGTTGTTGTAGAACTTTGTGATTACCATTTCTTGTGGGTTGGCAGCCGGCAGCTGGGCCAGGTCGGCATGCCCGAAGGCGTCGGCCGTCAGTGCCCCTGAGGCCATTTCGGCCGCCCCTCGCAAGTCGCCGTTGAAGTAGCGCGATATAGCCTGCCCATTGTCGGTGTGGAAATGCGTCCTCGACATCATCCATTCAGTAAACTGAGCTGCAGGCAACAGGCTTGGTTTATCGCTGTATGTGAGCTTGCGCATCTGGCTGTGTGTGGCACGAAGATCGGAGTTGAATATCTGTCGGGTGACAACATCGTTTTTGTAGGCCTGCATATTGCCCGTCTGCAAGTTCTGCCTTGTGGCCGACTCCCACGTGTTGGCGTATGTTCTGCTTACCACGATGTTGCGGTTCGCAATGAGGCTGTAATAAGCCTCGGCGGCTTTGTCGTACATATTTATTATAAAGGTATAAGTCGCCGAGCAGCATCTTTGTCGGGTAAAACAGTTCTGTAGACGTCCAGTTGTCTATCGTTCCGTAGTCGAGCGGTCGTGCATCGGCTATGGGGCTTATGTCGGCAATGAGTTTCTGTGACAGTTCGTCGATGCCGATGTTTGCGTCAGCCGGAACCATGCTGCCAATCGAAGTCAAAGGCATTGTGAAATAATTCACCCTTCCGAAGATCAGTGCCATCTGCCAGTAAGTGTAAGCTCTGAGCGTCTTAACCTGTGCGTACTCCGGCATCATCACTTTGTTCTGGCCTTCAGTGATGCTGGTGTCCATGCGTGCAATGATATAATTGCAATTGTTTATTATGGAATAAAAGTCGCGGGCAATGGCATAACTGTTGTCTGCCGCGAAGCTGATGTCGTTTATTTCCTGCAGGTCGGTCGATGCATATTCGTTGTCGACAGTCATCAGGTCGCCACGCAACTCGCCCATGATCAATATCCTGTCGGCCACTTGCTGCAACTGAGCCAAGACCCCTATGACAGAGTAAATGGAGTCGTTAGGGTTGTTCAGTTCGTGCTGGTCGTCGTAAGCAATACGGCCGGATTCAGTGTCCATCATGTCCTCGCAGGCCGTGGCACAGCAGATGAGGAATATGCCGCATATTACGTTTATTATCTTTTTCATATCGTTTGCTACGTTAAAGGTTAAGTTTTATTCCGAGGTTATACGTGCGGGTCTGTGGCATGAGGCCGGTGTCAATACCCTGGCAAAGAGCTTGCGACCCATAGAAGAACTCGGGATCGGTGCCCAGGTATTTGGTCATTGTGAAGACGTTGGTTACAGATGCCCACACCTGGACGCCTTGGATAAACCTTGGCTTGACTGGCAGGCTGTAGCTTAGGCTCACCTGCTTCAGCTTGAGGTATGACGCATCTTCTATCCAACGGTCGCTGAACCTGCTGTTGCCCATAGGGTCGCCATAGGTGGCCCGTGGGATGTCGGTGGCTTGACCGTCGCCCGTCCATCGGCGAAGCATGGCTTCACTCTGGTTGTTCAGCGAGCTGCCGTTCTCCATCTGCTGGCGCATGGCGTTGAAAGCGTCGTTGCCCAGCGAATATGTGAATATCGCATCTAACGAAAGGCGTTTCCAATTGACGTTGAAACCAAACGCGCCATATATGTCGGGATTGGGGTCGCCGATGATGGTCATGTCATGTTCGTCAATGATGCCGTCGACTTTGATGTCGGCAAAATGCATGTCTCCGGCGCCGAATCTCAGGTTGCGACCGGTATTGTCGACAACAGACAAGTTAGCTTTGCTTGCATCTTCCATGTCAGTAAATACGCCTTCAGACTTGTATCCGTAGAACACACCAAGCGGGTTGCCTTCGGCAGTGAGCACGTTAGCGCCCATGACATTTGTTATGAAGTTGCCGTCGGTCAACCGTTCCACCTCATTCTTATAGTGTCCCATGGTCACATTGGCGTTTAGCTGCCAGTCCTTGGTTTCTACGATCCTGCCGCCAACGCATACTTCAAAGCCGCGGTTTCTCATGCTTCCGTCGTTGGTCCAATAGTTTTGCAAGCCATATTCCTCGCGGAGCTGTTTGCGCACGAGCAGGTCTTTGGTGGTGGAGTCGAAGTAGTCGGCGCGTACAGACAGGCGGTTGTTGAGCAGGAGCATGTCGATTCCTACGGTAAACGTGCCCGTGTGCTCCCATTTCAACTTGTCGTTGCCGATGTTGCTAAGTGCCAAGCCTTTGGCCAGTCCGGCATAGCTTATGGCTTCAAAGTAGGTGCGGGTGGCTGCTGAAGGCAGGTCGTCGTTGCCTGTGATTTCATATCCTGCATGTAGCTTCAGGAAATTGATGCCTTTCACCTTGCGCATGAACTTCTCGTTGGTTACCACCCATGCTGCATTGAACGACGGGAATACGCCCCATGCCACACCTCCGATGTTAAGTCCGCTGCCTGATTTGCGGCCAAATCGACTGTTGGTTTCCATGGCTGTCTGTACGCCGGCAAAATAACGGTTCTTCCAGTCGAAGTCGGCTTGTGCGTACCACGCCATGTCCCGCCAGTCTTCGTTGACACCATCGATTGTGCGAAGGTTGGCATTGGTTACCGACAGGCTGCGCAAATTGTCGCTGCCTGTGTTGTAGCCTTGCCCGTAATCACTCTCAAATGTGTTGTTGATGAATCTGTAGCCGCCGGTTATCTTGAGGTTTGAAGTATTCGAATTGATGGCATTCCAGTCTGCATGAATGTCTACTGTCAGGGTCGAGTGGCGAGTCATCAGTGAGGCTATGCTGTTGTCTCCTTGGGCATACCAGTCGCCTTGTGCGTTGACAAGCTGTATGGCAGGCAGTCCGAAGTCGGGTGTAAACTTGCTTTCCTTTATTTTGTCCCAAGAGAATCCGACGAGGGCCGACAGACTTAGGCGGTCGTTGAATGTGTAGGTAGGCGCAAGAGTTGCGGTGAAGCGGTAGTTCTTGTTCTTGCCTTCCGAGTTGTCTGTTACAGCCATTGGGTTGCCAATGCCCAGCTCGTCTACGTCAGCCAGTCGGTCGTACATGTTGCCTTGCGAGTCGAATTGGTTGGGGCTGTACAGCGGCGACTTGATGTAAGCCATGTATCTGGGCGATGTCTCACTGAGGATGCCGTCATCAAAAATGTTCCTTGTAACTTGGGCAAATGCTATGTCGGCACGCGTCTTCAGTTGTCTCGTCAGGTTTATGTCACTATTGAAGCGCACGTTGAGCCTGTCGAAATTAGTATTGCGCACGTAGCCGTCATTGTGTGAATAGCCGAGCGAGAAAGAGTAGAGGGCAATCTCATCGCCGCCGCGCACGGATATGCCGTAGTTCTGCGTCATGGCCGTCTGTCCAATCTCGTCGTTCCAGTCGGTGTTGTTGTGGTTGGCGTTATAATACGATTTTGTCGGGTCGTCGTCCATGAACTGGAAGTTTCTGTCCTGTCCTGGCATTCCTCCGATTAGGTCGGTGGCAAGTATACGGTAAGCGTTGGCGTTGAGCATGGGCAACGTCTTGCCTTTTTGCTTTATGCCCATAGACAGGTTTACTTCTATTTCGGTAGCCATGTTGTGGCTGCGTTTGGTGTTTATGATTATGACGCCGCCTGCCGCCTTCGCTCCCCAGACGGCGGTTCCGTTCTTTAGTATCTCAATGCTTTCGATGTCGTCGGGTGAGAGCAGCGACAGGGGATTGCTGAAATACCCTTCGCAAAGCGAGCTTATGTTGTCGTCCGACTGCCATATCTGCCCGTCGACAATGAAGAGCGGCTGCGACTTCATGTTGATGCTGTGCATGCCCCTCACAAACATTGCCATGCCGCCGGCATCAATGCCACTGTGGCTTATTGCATTCACGTCGCCAAGCAAGTTCATCTGTATGTTCTCGTCTGCTCCCACGGTTGCCGGGCGCATCGATTGGGTCTTGGCTGTTGTATAAGCGCTAAGTGAGTGCTCATTATATGCCGGGTTGGCTTTGGTTGTAGGCTGCATCTTGATTGACAGACTGTTGCGCCCCAATATGGGGACAAGCTGCTGGTCGAACCCTGGAGCCTCGATGCGCAAGATTCCCTCCAGCTTGCTGACATTGAGCTCGAAATTACCGTCTTCGTCGCTCATGGCCACATTGTCTGTGCCGATGAGAGTGATGCGGCTGCCTGCAAACTTTTCTCCGGTGTTGCTGTTGGTCACCGTGCCTTTTAGGTTTATCTGTGCAATGGTTGCCAAAGGCAGCGACGAGCAAAACAGAGCTAAGGTTATATATCGTATGTTCATTGGTTGTTGGCTTAATTTATTTTTTAACGGGTTCAAATATTATTCTGTCCAGCCTGAATGTACGTGACAGTTCGCCAGAAGAAAACTCGCGTGACGTTACATTGGTGGCAACGGTCAGCTGGGTGGTCACCGGAAGCATGCTCGGGTCGTGGGTCTTGTCCATAAGCCATAGGCGGTCGGTGGTGTTGCTAACGGGGAGTTCCAGCTCTTCGAAAGCGAGCATCTTGACAGGTTTTGAGCCCGAGGTGAGCAGTGTGCGGCTGTTGTTTCGCTTTGATGTTGAGCGGCCGTTGCTGTTCATGTATGCGACGGTGAACGTGATTCGCGTAGAGTCAAGTTCTGTGGTTGGCCCTTCAACAGTTGCTGGCAGGAACACGGCGTATACATTATACTTGCCGGCAAGAGTGTTTGGTATGTCGAATATGACGGTAGGGTTGGTCGACGTGGATATCGGCATCACCTCAATGTACGAGTCACCGCTAACGCCGCTTACAATGCTTGCGGCAGTCACATTGCGCATATATACTGATGTCAGCGTGTTGTTATATGTACGTCCGTTCTGCTGTTCGGCTTCCACGCTTATCGGTTTGTTCCACGTCTCGCTGTTGTCGTAGTTGAGTGTGGTGGCGGTGAACAGCATTCCGTTTGAAGCCGACAGTTCTTGGGTTCCGGAAATCAAGTCGGCAGGAGAGTGGATTACGCTTCCTGTTGTCGACACAATGAAGTCGGCCCGGGCAATGCTTCCTCTGTACACGAGGTCATTGACGATTGCTAGTTTTGTGCGTATGTCTTGTATTGAGTCGGCCACGTGTGCATTTGTATCATACACCTTGAACGAAGGGGCGATGCGTTCGTAGGCTGCGGCCCAAGCCTCGTTGGTCGGCACGACCATCGAGTACAACGAGTCTTCGCTTTTGATGTGTCCTATGCCGTATGCCTTGTCTTCAAGTAGCCTGTTGTAGCTAACCATCACAGAGTCAAAGACAGGGCGTCCGTTGTCGTCGATGTCAATCTCTGTGCTGGCATCAGGGTCGAATCGAACCTCATCAAATGAATGTATGAACTCATAGAGCGCTGACATTTCGCTGCTGGCCTCAATGTGCTCATAGATATTGTTGGCGTATGGTATTTGAGCATTGCTTAGCTTGTGGACGAGGCCGTTGGTTGCCTTGATGTCATGTTGTGCCATGGTACATCCGCCAAACATATCACTGCTGTTGAAATAATATATCTTGCCATTGAGCATTCTGACGCTTGTCGTCACAGGGGTCGACGATGGGTAAGTCTGCCTTGCTATGTGATTGCTTACCATTCTCCTTATTGAAGCCATGTCGGCATTTGTGTCCGGGCCCATGGCGTCGGCTGGCGGGGCAAACACCGTGAACGATTGGCTAGAGGAAAGCAGGTCGGCATATCCTGATTTACTGATGAGACCGGCAAATGCCTTGGTCGCATCATCTTGTTCAAGCAGTTGCATTACGGTGAGTCCCGAGCCTTGGGCTGGACCTTCTTCATAATGGTCGGCCCATTCTGTACATCCCGTTATGGCAACCGAGATTAATATTGTTGATAATAACTTCTTCATGTTTTATTAGTCTTTGTCTTCTGTATCAATGATGCTTGTGGGAACGTATTCAAGGTAGTCGAAGTGGAACTCGCCGTTTTCCGACTCAATGTTCTTGACACGGAAATAGTGGGGGCCATATTCTTGGAACGTGAATGTACCTACAATGAAGCGCAGGGCGCTGATCTGTTGGCGCAAAGTCTTTTGTCCGTTAGGGCTGTATACCGAGTTCGGGCCTTTCATATATCCACGGTTGCGCATCATCTTGTCGTTTTCAGCACCGTTGTCTGTTGTCTGGTCGTCGCTGACCCAGCCAATTTGCGGTTGCTCTCCCGTGTAATTGAAACTCACCGGTATGCCAATGATGCCGCCGTCTACGAAGAGCTGTGCTATCCCTCCCCATGAGCGGGCAGAGTATCCGAGGCGAATCTCATAAGTTCCCGGTGGAACAGGCAGCATGCGCACTACCACGTCATACCAACCGCGTACCGATATCTCGTCTGCCTGGTAGTTGCTCCATGTGTCTGAAGCCCACATGATAAACTTGGATGCGTCGTTGAACTTGATGTAGTCTCCGCAATAGTCGGGTGACATGGTGTAACCACCGAAGCCATCAAGATTGGTCAGCTTCCACCTGATGTTGTTGTTGGTAAGTTGCGGTGCAATCGAGTACGCGTCGAACCGGATGCGTTTGTTCAGCACGTCACTTACCATCACATCCTCGTCGTAGACAAGCATGTTGGTCAGAGAGTGGATGAAGCCGTTCATCCCGTCTATGTTTGAGGCACTCTCGTTGATGCCCACATATTTTCCGTTGCTCTGTTCGTTGATGTGGTTTCCTGCCTTTATCTCCATCAATCTGTTTTCGAGCATTGTCTCGTAATACTCATATCTTTTGTCCATATAATAAGAAGATGTGCAGGGTCCGCTGTATATGAACGAATTGGTAGACATCTGCCGGTTGAGCATATGGTAAGATATGAATTTGTTGAGAGCGTTGTTGCGGCTTGTCGGATCGTCGGCGTCTTGTGTGCCGTAATACTTCCGAGCATATTTTATCAAGTCGTCGATGCTGTGTATTCCCGATGCCTCCATCACAGAGTTTGGCTCGGCAAACATGGTGTAGCCCAGGCGGCGTTGCTGCAATGGCTTCATGGTGTAGCCGAGGATGTTGACATACTCAGTAGAGTAGGGGCTTTCATAGCTCATGTCGTACGTCTCGGTGATAGAGTCGTTAAGGTGGGTCAGGCGCATAGCTTCGGCGAAGTAGCTGTATTCCGGCATTCCGTTGAGAATGCTTCCTAGAGTCTCTTCGCTGGGAACGAGTACGTGGTCGATGACGTGAATCACCCCGTTGTGCACTTCGATGTCTGGCATGATTATTTCCGACTGTTTGTTCACCATTATCGAGTTGCGTCCTTGGCCGTTGGCTACATATGATATTATCATATATCTGTTGTTCATGTTAGATGTGCCTAACGCTCCTTCTGTGAAGTCTTTCGTCTTGTAGTCAATGGCGGTCGAGCGTATTATGTGGTTGTACACAATCTCTTTCTTCTCTTTGGCCGTCAGTTGTTCCATCGAGGTATTGTGTTCCTTGAAGTATGCATCAAATGCCTCGTTTGTAGGTATGAATGCCGTATAGTGTCCGTATGTGGCCAGCAACGACTCTTCGCCGGCGTCTTTCACAACCTGCGTGAATACCGAGAACGAGTCGGGCCTGTTTTCGATGTATGTTGCCACAGTCTCTCCCTTGAATGTATAGTAGCTGTCGCCCGAAAGGTCGTCACTGTCGCAACAGCACAGTATAAACACTGCCAATGGCGCCAGAAGAGAAAATATGAATCTTTTCATTGCTTTTTGCTTTTTCGGTTGGTTTATTAAGTCAATTCCTGTCAATGTCGCCCGTCGTTGCATAGAACGGGTTTTGCTTAAGAAGTTTGTTAACCTTCAGCTCGTCGCGGTTTACGGGCAGGTATAATGCGTTGAGAGTGTTGAGCCTTGTCATTACGGTTGCCTGGTCTTGGCTTTCATACTTTCTTAGCAGATAAGTCGACACTATGTTGTTAAGGTCGCCGTGGCGCCTTACGCGTCGCAATATGTCAAAGTATCGCTTGCCTTCGAACAGGAACTCGCGTTGGCGTTCGTCGAACACCAGGTTGCGCATCAACTCCTGGGTGTTATAGTTCTGCAACTTCAGCGAGCCAGTGCCTCGTGACGGATTGGCTCTGTCGTATGTGTTGCTTACCAGTTGTATTGCTTTCTCGAGGTCTCCACCTGCATTACGCTCCACCAGTGCTTCGGCTTCCATCAGATAAACGTCAGCCAGGCGGTAGATAATCCAGTCCTGAGTGTTTTGGTTTACTATGTAGTCTGAGGCGCTCACTTGGTTGCCGCTGCTCTCCAGTCGGTAGGTAACATACTTGCGGATTGGTATGAAAGCCGCCGACGAGCTGCCGTAGAAGGCGTCGTACTGCCGGATGTCGCTTCCGTCGAATAGCTGGTATTCGCCGAAGTCGAGCGATGACAGGTGGTTGACGCTCGAGCGCCCTCCTGTTGTTCCGTACATCTCATTGACAACATAGTTTGGCGTGTATGTGTCGAACTGCAGTTCAAAAATGCTTTCGCTCGAATTGCCTGCCCCGAAAACCTGCTGGTTGTAGCGTGTTGACGGTTCAAGCTGCAGAGGGTTTGATTGCGTTTGCTGTATCCGTTCGCACATCCCGATGCACTTGTCGTATTCATTGCGCCATAAATACATGTCGGCCATTAGCGCCCACATAGCCTTTTGGGTTATTCTCCCCTTTGTGTCGCCCGTGTTAGAATACACAGCCTTGGCGTAATTGTCGCTTATGCTTTCCAGTTCGCCGAGCAGTTCGTCGATAATGTCGTCACCGTCGGTTTGTGCCAGCTGGAACGGACGTGTATCGTCTTTGTATGACAGAGTGGTGAATGGCACATCCTTGAACGTCCGCACCAGGTAGAAGTAGCATAGGGCGCGCAGCGTGATGGCCTCGGCCTGATACGCCCTCAGTTCACCGGCTTTGAAGTTAGGGTCGCTTTGTTGCACGGCAGGAGCTTTTTCAAGCACTGTGTTGCAATAGTTGATAACCCTGTACACTGGTTCCCATTTTGTATATCCGTTGCTTGCATCGACATTGGCCGTCAGAATGTAGTAAATGTCGTTGCTGACATTAAGGCCGGTCTGCACGTTGTCAGAGCGCACTTCGCCCCAAACTATAAGCCGTTCCATCATGTCGGGTTCGAGAAAAGCGCGATAGCAGGCCGCCACAGCACTTTCCACGTCGCTTTTCGATTGCCAGAAGTCGTTGCTTACCAGTTCGGTCTGTGGCTTGATGTCAAACCATTCTTCGCACGAGCTGAGGCCGCAGGCGATGCACAATGCGCATATTATCTTTTTCATGTTTTGTTTTCTTTATAGTCCGATAGTTATACCAAAGGTGAAATACTTCGAGCGTGGCGTTTTCGACCAGTCGGCGCAGATGCCCTTGTCGTCATAGCCCACCTCGGGGTCGACGCCCGAATACTTTGTCCATGTTAGGATATTGTTCAGCGTGAAGTAGAGCGAGGCAGTGTTCAGGCCTATCTTCTTTATTGTCTTCGGATCGAACTGGTAGTTCAGTGTCAGCTGTTTCCATCGCAGGAATGAGCCGTCTTCAACGAACCTGTCGCTCCCCATCCAGTTGCGCCCGTCTTGATATAGGGCCCTTGGCATGTTGGTTATGTCACCGTCTTTGCGCCAGCGCCAGTTCACCGATACGCATTGGTTGTCATTGGTGTACATGTTCTCGGCATTCATACGTGCGTAATTGATTACCTTGTTGCCATAACGGAAGTTGAAGAAGCACGTCAATGACAAGCGTCGGTTGTACCTGATGGTGAAGCCGAAGCCGCCGTTGAGTTTCGGGTTGCAGTTGCCAAGGTAGACAACGTCAAGTTCGTCGATGGTGCCGTCTTTGTTTACATCTTCATATATGGCGTCGCCACCTCGGAACCTCCGTGAGTTGGTGGTGCCGTATGCAAAGTACATCGGCACAGGTTCGCCATAGCTGTCAAACACCACGTTGCCGTTTTTGTCGCGCACCACAGGGGCGTTGGGGCCACTCACTCCCGGCACTTCTTTCTCGCTGTACTTGTCGTACTGGTAGACACCCAGCGACCGTAGCCCGTAGATAGACCCGAACGAGTTGTTGGTCTGCACTCGGGTCAGGTAGTTGCCGTTGTTATAGTCGAACTCTCCGTTGTATGAGTCGAGAACATTTTCGTCGAGCGCCCTGATTGTGTTCTTGTTGTTCGAGAGGTTTGCGTTCAGGTCGATAGTGAACTTGCCTATGTTTATCAGGTTGTTCGTGTTCACGTTCAGTTCCCAGCCGTCGTTGTCCATGGTGCCGGCGTTGATATAGCTTAGCGATCCGAAGCCTGTCGACGAAGGTATGCGCTGGTCTTTGAATAGCATGTCTTCTGTTCGGCGGTGGTATACGTTGAGGTCGAGGTAGAAACGGTCGTCTAACAGTCCGAGGTTTAAGCCCAGGTTAACGCTTGTCGAGCGTTCCCACTTGAGGTTGGTCAGTTCTATTGAGCTTGGCTTTATGGTTGGCGTACCGTTGTAGTTGTTGCCACCCGTGCTCCACGACCCGTTGTATCGGGCGAAGTACAGGTATTCCCTGTCTGGCATGTTGCCTGTGATGCCCCATCCGGCCCTGAACGAAAGCTCCGACAGCCACTTTTGGAATGACGACATAAACTTCTCGTCGCTTACTATCCATTTGCCCGATACCGACGGGAATGAGCCCCAGCGGTTGCCCGGGCCGAAGCGTGTCGAGCCGTCCCATCTTATGGTTGCATCGAGTATATACCTGCCTTGGTAGGCGTAGTGCAAGCGTCCCAGCACAGCCATCGAGCGCCATTGTCCGAGTTCGGAGTTGAGGTTGTTGATGTTTCCCCCGGCCGTTGCGTCCGTTATGCTTTCAGACGGCGAGCCATAGGTTGTGAACTGCTGGTTCTGAGAGTTGCCGCTTGTCATTTGCCATGAGCCGTAGAGCATCAGCGAGTGGTCGGCCCCAAGGTCGGGCATCCATGTTATGTTTTGGTCTGTCATTATGGTCATGCCTTCGTTTTCTTGCTCTTCGCTGCGGTTTATCCATTCGTTAAGCCATGTCTTCGGCACTATTTCCTTAGGTAGGAAACGTTTTATCTTGTAGTTCTCAATGTCGAAAGTCACATATCCGTTATACCTCAGTCGCTGGTTGTCGGTGGGTTCGATGAAGTCATATTGTATGCGCAGCGTGGGTATGACGCGCATGTTTTTCTGTACGTTTCTGGCCAGGTGGGCCACAGCAACGGGGTTTAGCAGGTCTTGCTGTGACGATGCGAGGTTCGATGTTGGCAGTATGTTGTAGTACACGTCAGTATCGTTGCCGTTGGCGTCTTGCCTGTAGATGCCCACGTTGGGCAGCTTTCTGTAAGCCACGTCGAGCAGTCCCATCGTCTTGTAGCTGTCGTAAGGGTCTTGTTGTTCGTAGTTTCGGTTGTTGTTGGTGTATGTCATCGAGAAGTCCGAGGTGAACTTAAGCCTGTCGCTCACCTGGTATTCCAAGTTCATGCGTGTCGACAGTCGGTCGAGCTTCTGCTCTATCACCGTTCCGGTCTGGCTGTAGTATCCTATCGACGCGCGGAACTTGGCTTTCTCGCCTCCTCCGCTAATGGCGAGCGTGTGGTCGTGTGTCCACCCGAACTGCGACACCTCCTTCACCCAGTCGGTGTTGTTGTTGTACTGCTCGTATTCAGAGAAGTTTTGGTCGTAGTTAAACTCCGGTATGTTGCTTTCGCTTTCGTCCTGGTTGCGGTTGAAGTAAGCCTGCTTCATGAGCATTGTGTAGTCGTCGCCGTTGAGCATTTCCATGCCTTTGGGTTGCCACGAGCCCGACAGACGGTACGAATAAGTCACACGCGTAGGGCCGGTGACGCCTTTCTTCGTCTTTATCGATATGATGCCGTTTGCGCCGCGTGCTCCCCATATTGCGCATGCAGCTCCGTCTTTCAGCACCGTTATTTCCTCAATGTCGTCGGGCGATATGCTCAGCAGGGTGGCAAAGTCATCGTTAGACGCAGTGTTGTAGTCGAACGATGCGTCAACCTGGCTGTCGAACGGAATGTCGTTGAGAAGGATTAGCGGTTCGGAGTTAGAGTTTATCGACGTTGTTCCTCTCACCCTCAACGAGCTGCCGCTGCCAAGGTCGCCGGAGTTGCCCACAATGTCGAGGCCCGCTATTCGGCCCTGCAGGGCTTCGTCTACCGATGCCACAGACATGCCTTCAAACGCCTTCATCGAAATAGTTTGCTGTGCTCCCGAAATCTCTCTCACCGGTATGCTGAACCCGCCTTCGCTGGTGCGTTTCCTGCCTTTCACCTGCACCTCGGCAATGGTCTGGCTGTCGTCGTTGAGTTTTATGTCGAAGCGCCGGCGCGCCTTTATGGGCAGTGTCTGCGGCTTGCAGCCCACATACGTCACCTTCAGTGAGTTGTCGGGGTTCTTCAGTTGCAGCGAGAAGTTGCCGTTGATGTCGGTGACTGCCGACGACACAATGCGGCCTCCCTTGTCTTGCTCCACCACGGTGGCTCCTATGCACTCGCCGTCGGTGGTGGTCACTTTTCCTGTTATCATCACTCCCTGCGCCTGTGCGGCCAAGGCCGTGACAGCCAGTAACATGATTGTCAATATTTTCTTTTTCATATTATTATTCTGGTATTAATGCTCGGTCTACCAAGTGAATGACTGATTGCGACGAGGAAACCAGCTGCGTGGCTGTCCGGTAGTCGTTGCTGTTAACGATGATGTCGCGGCTTTGCAGGTTGTACAGCCCTGCTGTCTTCACCACGTGGGCCACGTTGCCCTTGCTGTCGGTGATGCTCAGGTTCTGCCCGTTGCTGCTGATGTCTATTTTCTGGAATCGTCCGCTGTTTGAGCGTGCCGCCGTTTCAAACGTGCGCGTTCCAAAGGGCTGCGAGTCGACGTAGGTAGAGTTGTCCACGAAATGGTATTTCAGGAAGCGTATGAGCCTCAGGGCCCATTGGTGCTGTGTCTTTGTGTCGGTCTGTTCGGCAATCTCGTTCCAGGTGTGCAGTGTAGGGTCTTTGGCAAACGCCTCGTCTACGGCCTCGTTGGTAGGCACGAACACAGTATATTGGAAGTTTCCGAACGAGCTGACCACATTGCCGAGTCCCGACGACGACGACGTGGTGTTAAGCGAGAAAATGCTTTTAATCTCAGGGTCGTCCTCGAATATGCGGAAAATCATGTCGTTGCCGTTGAGCAGTTCAAAGAACTTGGAAAACTCCTTGTGTGCCTGCATGTTGGCGTATACAGAGTTTACAGGGTCGTGAATCATGCGGTCTATGACATAGCAGCGGCCGTTGTCGGCGTCGTAGCGGCTTACCTGCCTTGCGGCAGGCATGCCCTGCTCGATGTCGCCGCCGCCGCTCACGGTCATGTTGGCACCCGTGCCGCTGACGCGTATCGTGCTCCCGCCCTTCGACTGGTAGAAGTGGTGCGAGCCGTCGTCAACAAATCCGTTCATTGTTCCGTCTTCGGCTTTCTCGCCAACTATGATGTGGCAGTCGCAGATGTCGTAGAGCCTGTTGCGCAGTATGGCGGCATCTTCAATCGTGCGCTTGTATTCTCCCTTAGAGCCGTCGTCATTCACCGAGTATACATCTGCCGTCACGGGTTGGTCTTTGGTGTCGTCGTAGCGGAAAGCCCATATCTCCCTCTGGCTGCACCCCTTGGCCCAGCTCAGCGGGTCGCGGTAGTTTTCAAGTGCCTCGTCGGTTGGCACGAGCAGGTTGTACATGTTCTCCATAGAGCGCAGGTACAGATAGAACTTCATGTCGCGGTCTTGCAGCGCCCAGTTCATTATCTTCGTCTTCCCGTTGGTCATCACCGACGCGTATACGCTTTGGTAGTCGATGGGCGGGTAAACCTTGTTGGTAACATATACAATGCCGTTTCCGCAGACATAAGATTTAAGGATGTCTCCTTTGTCGACGTGCATTGCAAACGACGATTCGTCGTTCATGCTGCCCCACATAGACGGCAATGACGACATGAACGACTTCTTCTGATGGTTTTTCACAAACATGGCCAGCAGCGGGGTGGGCACGTTGTCCCATGTGCCGTAGGCATCTTTAAGGTAAGAGCCTTTGCCGCCGTTGATGTATTCGTCCATTGCCCGGTCGGTGGGAACGAACATGACACCCATGTCTTGCATCGACGAGTAACTGTTGTCGGCCGGGTCATAGTACAACAGTCCGTAGCTTGTCATGTCGTTGTCGGCCGGGTCGAGGGGAGAAGACTCCGTGAAGTACCTCTTCACGAATATGGAGTCGGTTATCAGCGGGTGGCTTGCGTCGCTGCCGTCATACAGTTGGTGTACGGCCTCTGTCTGCCTGCTGCTGTAGAACGGGGCCGAGAACCGCTCCATTAGCCGTGCAAACTCGTCGGTCTGCCCGTTGTGGTTGATGACATAGCTCATCGGTGAGTTGGGCGTGAGCACGTCGGAAACCACGTGCACGTAGCCATTCTTGCACGTGATGTCTTTTTGTTCCACGCGCGAACCATTGATATATACGTCTTGGTTGCTATACCGGCTGCCCAGTATTAGCGTCATGTCTTCGTCGGGTATTTTGTTGGCGGCTGTGTGTTGCGGTGTGAAGTGCACCATGTAAGTGTCGCCGTTGTCGGCCAGCATCACCCCCTTCTTGCTGTACTTCGTCCAGAATGGCGCTTCGAGCTGCCTTGCGTCGGTGCACCTCTGTATGCTGTCAAGGTAAGAGTACTGTGTGGCCCTGCGCACGGCTGTGCCCTCGCCGCTTTGGTTTTCGGCGTCGCTGGTGTTGGCCAGCATGTATGCCAGATAGGACATGTTTATCGTGCTGGCATTGAGCAGGCTTCGCTTCTGTGCCGGCGTGAGTTGTTCGTAGGACGTCACTCCGTAGGGGTTGCCTCCGTCGAAGAAGCGTTGCCAGGCATCGTCGCGGGCCGGGAATACCGTCTTTGAGCCGGTAAGCTTCAGCACCTGTTGGTAGTTCAGGTCGTCGACCAGTCTCAGGTAGGTTTTGAAATTGCCCTCTTGCTGCAGATAGTCATAGATGCTTGCTCCGAGGAAGTCGGGTTCTTTGTCCTCGTATTCGTAATTGTCAGAGCACGAGGCAAGCCCCAGTCCCGCGGCGATTAGCATTCCGGCCACTGTGGCCGACCATCGCAAAGGGCGTGAATATTGATATCTTTTCATATAAAAAAGGTTAGTTATCTAAAACTTTCGACAAAAGTAATACATATTATGTATAGGCGTGATAATGATTCGCGCCAGAAAATATAATGAATGTTGCAAGAGAGCTACGAATGAAACAATCTTTCCATTTTATGGCCGTGCACGATACGCCAAACAATATATAACAAAGTAATTTTGCGGCAGTAGTAAAACAAAACCAATTGATTATTTATGAAAGTAAAGCAAGTTATCACGATT
>UMCD01033689.1_pt1 | contig 18672 bp, 17 predicted proteins | sample 1964161 | NCBI WGS metagenome assembly UMCD01 (sample SAMEA4835961, study PRJEB28245) | human gut metagenome | biome: gut microbiome; material: fecal sample | place: Denmark | collected 2008 | reverse complement strand
CCCAGCCGCTATGTCTTCAGCTGTCAGATTACCAACATTACCGCTACGCTGTGCCACGTCAATGGCGTCGAATATCGGTCGCAGATTCGGGTTGGCGACAGCGAAACGGTTGGCGACGAACTCGTTGGAATGCACGATGCCTTGTGGCTGATCCCAGTCACCGGGACTGGTATAGCCACCAGTGTAGAAGTTGCCGACCATCCCTTTTACTACAGCAAAAGCCGCTTTGATGGCAGCTACTTGGGCAGCTGCTTTTGCGGCACCGATAAAGGAAAGTGGAGCTGTTGCCGCCAAATTTTTTGCGGTGATTTCCAGTATGGAGATCTCAATAACACGTTCCAAAGCATCCAGTGCCATCATAATGGTTTCACGTAAGAAATTCTTCAGCGAAAGTTCGCCAGTGGCAATCATTTCACCAATCGTTTCTCCGAAGTCGGAAGCGATATCCGTCACCAGAGAGGCATATTGCCTATGCATTTCCATGGTTTTGTCGTACTTCTCTTTCTCGGCATCGGTCTGGGCTTCGGCCTGCTCCTTCTGTATCTCCGTACGTTGTTCCTCAGTCAGTCGGTAGTTGTGAAGCAAATCATTCCAATACCGTTTCCGAATCTCGTTCATCTCCTGGGAGAAATCCTCCTCGGAAGTCAGGTTCCTATAATGATAGGAAGCTGCTTCTTCCAATTCGATACGGAGTTGTTTCTGACGAACTGAAAGGCGTTCTTTGGCAATCTTGTCTGATGCTTTCTGACGCTCCTTTTCTGTCTTTTCATCCTGTTTTTTACATTCTTCATTGAACTTGATTTGTGCCTCCAGCATCTTTACCTGCAACTTCTCACGTTCATGCGGCTCCAGCCCCATTATCGCCAATTTCTCATCCAAAGTCTTTTTCTCCAAATCTATCTGAAGGGCAGTATATTCCTCGTTAGTCTGGATTTCTCCCTCAAGATAAAGCTTCTGGAGATGGGTGAGCTGTTGCATGTGGTTAGTCTCTATATCCTCCAATTCCTTGCTGACACGTTTTTTCCGCTCTTCTTCAGATTCAGAACCTCCACCACTGCCACCGTTTCCGGTAATTGTTGGAGAATCTGGAGTAATAGTCTTGTATTTATCGTTGATGGCAAGCAACTGGGAGGTATAATCCTGCATCATCTGTTCGTAATACCGAACGTTATCGTCAAGACGTTTTTTCTGGGTAGCCCATACGCGGTATGCAGTGGGTGATATCCCGTTGACTGCTGCAAGTTCCTCAACGGACTTGTCCATATTGATGGGGTCATTTATCTCCCATTCGAGATTTTTAAATTTCATGGCATCGGAACCGTTCTCCTGAATCCATTCTGACCTTTGTGCCAGGGCTTCTTGTAATTTGGCATTGGCCGCTTGCTGTTTGGCTGTGAGCAACAGCTTTTCTACATAACCGTCCAGCGCTTGCGTGTTGTTGTTGATAAGCACCCCCTCTTCCGTCAATGAAGCATGATATTCCGGAACAATGGACTGAATATCTTCTAATGCAGCCTTCCGTTTTTCATATGGTTCTTTAGAATCCTCAAGTACTTTCCGTAAAGCATCCAGCTTATTTTTTTCTTCGCTAATGCTTTTTTCAGCCTCTCTATTCATAACCACCAGTTCCTTTTGCCTACGTGCTGCAGCAGAAGTACGCTGAGCGTAGATATACAGTCCTGTTGCTGCGGCTGCAACGGTTGTGGCAATAGCACCAAAAGGATTTAATCCTAATACCGCCCATGCTGCCCGTGCCGCTTTAGTTGCGGCAGAGAAGCGGAAGGTTAAAGTCTCCAGCGCTGCTCGGAAAAGTAGTGTACTTGCTGCCACTGTCCGGGTTACGATATTATGAGAGCGCATCTGTAATATCAACCTGCCTATTGCCTTGTAATCTCCTGCCAATGCGTCGTTCAAAGCAGTGGTGGCTACCCGATAAGCTGTTTGGATGGCGATTCCTGCTCGTAAGACTAAGTTGTAAGTAGTATGATAAAGAGATATGAGCTTTAATGTGGTATAATAAGCTACCAGAGGAACCGTTAGTGTTATTACTGTTGTGCCCCATTTGTTACACCAGTCAATCAATCCCGGCAAATATTTGAGCACATTGGTCAGCATATTCGTACTCACCGTCAGAGCCGGATTCAGTTTCTCTCCCAAATCAATGGCTGCCAGCTTCATCTTATTACGTGCCTGCTCCAGTTTGGCCTGTGCAGTATCACTGTTTATGGCCGCCTGCTCATACGCCACATTGGTACCGGTGACGGCAGCGGTGAAGTCTTTCACCATCTCCGTGTTCTGGAGGATTACGGATGCGGTATTGTAGCCTTCCTCCCCGAACATTTTCTTGATGGCGCCTGCATCCATATTCTTGTTCTTCAGATTCTCCAGTGCCTTATCCAACCCGACAATTTTAGGGTTGGTCTCGTCCGCTCCGGTCTGAAGAACAAGAAAGAATTTCTTCAATCCCGTTCCGGCCACTTCATCCTTTATACCCCGATAGGCAAGTGTTTCAATCAATGCGACCGTCTGTTCAATGGGAACATTGGCCGAAGCCGCTGCGGTACCTGCATTCCGGATAGCTTTTGCCTGGCTTGCGATATTGGCGGAACCTGCCTGGGAGCCGGCAGCCAATACGTTGGTAAACCGTCCTGCCTGGTCTGCTGCCGCCCCATATTGGTTGAGTGATAAGGTAAGTGAATCAACCGCTTCGTTCAAGGTGATGTCCTTGGCAGCTGCCTGCAATCGCATGGCTTCCTCCGTAACAGCCTTGAGCGCCTCCTTGTCTCCAAGCAGTTCCGGCTTGGCTGAACCGACCAACATGAACGCATCCAGGATTTCGGCTGCCGACTGGCGGACACGCAAGCCCTCTTTTGTCATGGTGGTGGAAAGCGTCTTGGCCTGCCCGGTCAACCAGGCAATGCTGTCATCATCAAGTCCGGTCAAGGCTTTCAGCCCGGCCTGGGACTCCTCCAACTTGTTGCGTTCGTCTCTGATGGCGCGCAAGGCAAGGGTAAAACCGGTCAGGAAACCTATTACGGACAAAATAACTCCACCGAAACGGTTGAACCAGTCTACCATACTGCCAATACTGACAGTCGCTTTCTTGGTTTCGGTGGTGATGCCTTTTATCTCCTGGCGATGCCGTTTTAAAATCCCCTGAAGATGCTGTATCTTCGCCATGGTGCGGTTGTATTCCTCAGAGCCGCGTGTCATTTCCTTAATGTCACGCTGTAGGCGTTTCATCTCCAAATCAATGGAATTGATGTCATTCTTAATTTCCTTGCCATCGATGTACAAGTAGACACCTCTTTTGACAGTCTTGTCACTTTTTGCCATAACGTTTTTCGATTGTTATTTTATCAAACTTCTGAAGCACATTCTTGAGTGCCTGGTCACCGTAATACTCTCCGGATAAATCAGCCAGTGATTCGATGTTATACACAATGGGAGGGTCTAACCAGGGTAGGGGACTTCGCCGGATAACGGCATAGTGTTCATCAACGGTACGCATGCGCCGGATGCGATATTCAGAAACACGTAGAGAACGCAGTTCCTGACGTTTCTTCTTATCGCTCCATGCCGAATGTCCCTTCATTATAATTCCGTTCTTGACGATATATCCACGCCCGGCGCCATATTCCCGGTACGCACCATACCGGGCAAAGCGGAAACCCAGACCGACATAAGCCGGTCCACCTTCACGGTCTTTCAGCCAACGGGATTGCAGTTCCCTACGCAATCTGCCGGTTGCGTGTGTCCGTTGTAGAATATTTACGGAGGTATTCTTGACTTTCCACGTCCAGTTCTCAACTCCTCGATTGAATTTCTCGGAGGTCATTAAACTCTTTTCTTCAGTTATTGCCATAAAAAAGCCTTTAGTTCCGGACACAAAACTAAAGGCTGAAAAGAGTGGAAAAAAGGACAAGAATTCAACGGACAGAGAACTTGAAATCATTGACCCGGTTCAGCCATCCTTTCCGGAATACAAGCTGCGACGGGTCCCTTTTACAGATTTCTTCAATAAACCGGATTCTGTCTGTCTTGATAGCTTCGAACAGCTGCCGTTGGTTGGCCAGATTGATACTTGCAACCGTCTGAGGACCTACGATGCCGTCTACATTGATTTGCAGTAGTTGTTGTACCCTTGTGATACCGGGACGTCCGGAGGCCCACACCCAATCCACACAGATATTCGCAATGGACTGGTTGTGTATGAAGTCCGCTTGGTAACGGTCCCAATAATACTTCTTGAAAACATGAAAAACGTCGTCCGGAGTAATCATGCGTAAATCATCTGCATCAATGTCTCCGTCACCATCCTTGTCATAACCGCATGCTTTCCACGTAGACAAGGTTATCCCCATATTGGTTTTGCCACCTTTGTCATTTTTGTGGTCACTCCATCCACCTTCCCATTTGCGGATGACCTTGAATAAGATTTCTGCTTTTGCCATAACTATGAATTAAAAAACAGAGGCAAAAGTAATGTATGACTTAATTTTTATGTAGGACATGCATTCTCCGCAAATGGTCATCCAATGTTTTAGGGTTACATTTAAGCTTACGACATATGGCTGCCTTTGAATAACCATATTCGAGCATAGTTCTAATGAGAGGTTCCTTTCCTGTAAGCTTGTAATGCGAATTCTTTCCACCAGATGGCCGGCCTAATTTCAGGCCTTCAGCCACACGACGAGCAAGCCCTGCTTTGGTTCGACGAGATATGTCTTCCCGCTCTTTTTGGGCGAATAGAACCTTGAAGAATGTATCCTGAACAGAATCCGAGTCATCCTTTACCAACTTATCATCCCGTATTTCAATAATACTGGCATTGGCCATGAGGCAATGAGATATAATAGCTATAACCATATATGCACAGCGTCCAAGTCTTGATAACTCTGTAACATATATAATATCTCCCTTATTTATTTTATGCAATATCTTACCTAACTTTCGCACATTAGGATGCCTGGCACCGCTCACACTCTCTTCAATCCACCTATCAATAACAAGCCCCTTACGCTTGCAATATTGCATAATCTCATACCGCTGATTTTCAACGGTCTGTTTTTCGCTGCTAACCCTTATGTAACCGTAATTCATAGCTGTTTTTTTGCGAGAAAGTAATAAAATATCGGCGAAAAAATAAAATATGAGATAATAGGTTTTCATAACCCGGAAGATTTGCCCCTTAAATGTAAGAAAGATATGGCAGAACAAGATATTAGGGAAGACCAGATGACTTCGGTCAGCAGTGTTGATTACGTTAGAGGGTTAAAAGGTAAGGACAGCGTACTGATAAAGAGGGATGATTTGGTGCGTATCACTCCCAAATTGAATTTTAATGGAGATTTTAAAGACCCTGCCAATTTTCCCAGGGCAGGTCTTTATATTTACGAAATTAATACAAGTACTTCAGGGACTTTCAATGGCCCTGAAGGGAATGGAACCTTTTATGGTACTGTTGAGATAATATCACGTATTGGTGGAGATATAAATGGATTAGATGTAGTGACAATAAGAGCTTATAGTTATAATATGACTGGCTTCATGTTAATAGGTAGGAAAAATACGGGAAAAGATACGTATAACTGGGGAGAATGGAAACAAATATATTGACATAATTAAACCCGTTCCGGCCATCTCGGTCAGAACGGGCATAACCAGAATGAAAATCCACATGGCTTGCAGAACCACTATCATAAGGTACCAATCCTTTTTAAAACTATGTATGTTTCAGTGCTTCTGTTGTTTTTGATAAAAAAGCTACCATTTGTCGTTTTTCGACCGAAAGCAACACCTTTAGTCCCATCTGTATAATCACAGTAAAAATTTGAACCTGCATCTGACACAAAACCTTTTGAATAGGAACCAAAAGCAAATATAGCAGTTGCTGCATTGTTGGGGGATGCAAGCAAATACATACCGTACCCCAAGTCACCAAGGTCTTTTTCTTCACCTGCTGCCAGCGTAAGGTTAAAGATGTATATTTCCATTGCCTTCATTACTTCTACCACTGTCGGACTGATGCTATTACCGTTTGCATCCAACCCACGCAGTCGTGCCGGAGTTCCACCACTCATCGCATTCTCTCTAATATCATCTGCCATAATATTCTCACATTTAAGGGGCAGAAGATTGGATAAGAAATGAAAGAGGCAAAGTATACCACCAAATTAGGTAAGTGAAATTGACCTCCATTTAGACCAGGTAGAATAAGAAGCATCATTCCCCCTCAATACAAATCGTACTTTCAAAGCAATAGCAGCAGAGTCTTCTTCATAATTGCTATCATATCCTATTTGCATAACTGATGGCGGTGCGGCAAATACTCCCAGAAACGTTATCCCTACATCTTTAGCAGTAGGGTTACTACCGACATAATATATCCCATTGTTTTTTAATTCATTAATATCTCCATTCGGATAGTTTAAATTTCCACTTAGAACAGAGGAAAGCAAATCGCTTTTCTTAATCTTTACCTGCGAACCATTCGCTGCCTCCGCATATATGTATGCTGCATCCGTAGCTTGAGCAAAGCTGTTCATTTTAATATCATCACCTGCCATAATATTGCATATTTAAGGGGCAGAAGATAAGGTAAGAAATGAAAGGAGCAAATTATGTCGCCAGATTAGGTAAGTGAAATTGACTATATTTCGATAACATCACTTTGATTCTCCATAATAAATAGATTAATAAAACCGGGCTTCACTAAAAATTCTAATAGTTATTCCTAAAGTTGAATCCCCTGAGTTTCGTATTAAGACATCACCATTGTCATCTCTATAGATTAGTAAGGAATTATCAGATTCTTTATCAAAGAACTTTATTGTTTCTGAATAACCAGAAGTCAGTATATAACCTGAATTTCTGAAAAAATCGAATGTAGCAATAGCTGGTGAATACCCGAATCGTACGTAGCAAAGACATCCTATTTTATTGATTCCCGTATTAATTACTTGTCCTATTCCTATAGAACCTTCATAAAAAAAGTCATTACCTATTGGTAAAAGTTTTCCAATTATTTTAGCTAAGTCGCTCTTTTTAATCTTCACCTGCGAACCGTTAGATGCTTCCGCATATATGTATGCTGCATCCGTCACCACTTGGAACTGGTTCATCGCTATATCTTGCTTCTCTGCCATAATCTATTACATTTAATGGGCAAAGGATATGGCAGAAAAAGTAGAATGAATAAATAGCTTTATTATAGGTAATTTATATTTGCCTCCAATCTGTATAATTAATAAAAGACATTGTTCCACTTCCTTCTCTAATGCATGTCCTTCCACCACCGCTTACCATCTGAAAGATAAATTGGCTACCACTGACATCTCCTTTAGATGAACGCTGCACATGAATACAAATACCATATTCTATCGGTGAATTTTCTGTCTTTCCTATATAAACAACGCTTAAACCTTCATTTAAAACCTTGTATGCTTCATTCAAATCGTTTAAAGATGTGATTCCAATTCCCTTAATAGACAGTAATGTACTTAATGAGGGAAGCTCCATCTTAGCTTGCCCACTATCTGTTTTTTCCCCATACACATACTGCATACTTGTGACTATCGGAAACTGGTTCATCTTTATATCTTGCTCTGCCATACCTTGTACGTTTAAGGGGCAGAAGATGCGAATGAAAATCCGCATGGCTTGCAGAGCCACTATCAGAAGGAAACTTCTTTTACAGAGTAACCTTCAGGAATGGTTTCGCTGACTTCTTCCGGTGTCTGTAACTTGAAATTGATGAGGGCAGCAGCGGATATTACAAAATTGTTTAATCTGTAAAGTTTTACACATATGTCTAAAAAACTTCGTTCAGTTGTTGATTTTGCATACAACACACGAGCTTTTGAAATGGGAACTATACTTGAGGATGCTACTTTTGTAACGAAAGCTCCATTCTCATACCCTTCAGCAAAAGCATAAAACAAGATTGCCCTTGGGTATTCATTTACAAAAAAATTTCCTATATTGAACAGTCCGGAAGAAGCAGCATTGCCAGGATAACCAATAGCTATTCTATACCATTTACCACTTTGTAAATCAGCAGAAACAACTCCACCTCCCGTATTCGGATGAGGAAGGTCGCCAGGTTTTATCAACACGCTGTCCTTACCCTTTAGCCCTCTCACATAGTCTACACTGCTGACCGAAGTCATCTGGTCTTCCCTAATATCTTGTTCTGCCATACCTTGTACGTTTAAGGGGCAAAGAACACGGCATAGAAACATAAAGCTCAATCTGCCATCTAATTTTGGTAAAGTAGATTGAACTTTATAATATAAATGTCAAGATAATATGTTGGTTGGATGCGTATGTGCTTTTGACAACATATTTAGTGTTTTCTCCTGCACTCATTATACAAATCTTATTTTCAACCTCTGAGAAGAAATTAATGGCACCTTGTGGAACTATTATGTTCCCGGTATTGTTCCCATATACAAGTGCAATCGCTTTTTGGTGTACAGAAGAGGCATTTTGAACCATAATTAATCCGGAGATATAGGGCAGCTCATACGTTTCTCCAGGAGTAATAGTTTTGTCTAATCTAAAAAATCCACAACTCTTCACCAAATCTGTAGGAGTTACCTTCTGCTGGTTGTTCCCTTTCTCAGTATACAGATAGTCCGCTACATTGTTTATCGGAAACTCATTCATTGCTATATCTTGCTTCTCTGCCATAATCTTACATTTAAGGGGCAAGAGATAAGGCAAAGAAGCGAAAGGGTAAATAAAGCGTTCTGATTAAGTAAATGTTATAGACTTCCAATCTCCCCAACTAACACCTATATCTGGAGATTTCCTTTGTTTTATGCCATCACCATATAAATATAACTGAATAATATAGTTAGAAGCTTTAAATACCACCAAAATACCATATCCTGCGTAAGGAATATTAGGAATTGCGCTACTATTAACTGTATAGTAGCCAGCATCAAGAGAATTATTTGCATCTTGAACTATACCTCTATATTGAAACAGTGCACTCAACAAATTACCGGGAGCGATAAGTACACTATCCTTGCCCTTTAGTCCTCTCAGATAATCCACTGTATTGGTTATAGTCATCTGATCTTCTTGAATATCTTGCTTATCTGCCATATTCTTACGTTTAAGGGGCATAATTTCCACCTGGAAATATTACCCGATTTAACATTTTGTTTTTAGTCTCGTTTTGTAAATTATAAATCAAATTTTTCCATAATATCTGAAGAACTCAAAAAGAGTTCTCACATCAAGATAACTGTCTTGCTTTCATAAAAAACTTTCATACATCTTTCCATTTATATTAGTTTGTTAATTAACCGGGTTTTCGTAATCATGGTCACCCAAATCAGCATACGAATACGAAATGCCATTTTTATTGGTTGAAATCCAGACTCCTCCCAATGATATGAATTCATAAACACCAGGTTCTGTGATATGAGCCTTATTGCAATAATGGTATTGACCGTCAACCAACTCCATATCATTAAATCCGTCCGATGTCACAACTGACACATAGCCATATGTGCTCCCTGAAGAATTATTATATATGATCAAGGATATTTTCATACCCACACATTGGGCAGAGCTGGGAAGCATGTATTCACTTTGGCCTATTCTACTGGGACGCCCATTGCCAAAATCCGAACCAAAATTGGGGTTCAGGTAAAAGTAGCCTTCATTGGAACTAAACCCATGTATCTTTATGAATGCCGCTGTCGCTGTAATTTTTCCTTGAACATTGACTTCTCCAGTCTCACCATCAATGCTACAAGTGACATTTCCATTCTTATCCCTTGCCAATACGTTCTGTACCACCAAATCATCCACAAGGATTTCATCAGCACGTATTTTTCTCGCTAAAGCCATATCCATAGCTACAAACATAAACTGCTGTGCCGCCTCCCAATTCGCATCACCGTCTATCGAGGTGGGTGCGACAGTGACCGACGTACCGTAAGCCCGTACCCGAAACGGAATGGTTCGATTGTTGAATGTGGCCAGTACGATGTCATGGTAATCTTCATTCCAGACATATGTGTTGCCTTTGGCGAAAAAACCTCTCGGACGCGGCTCGCTGGCGTCTCGTCCGCTTGCTCCGTCATAGCTGACACCCACTGATATCTCCGCAATGAAACTGTCATTCCATGCCGAAGCGTCCGCCTGGCTCTGGTAGCAGCGAACCGAGAAAGTGGAATACCCAGCCGAAGCATTGACCGTAATCTCGGAAGCCCTCGAAGGCCCTGCGATGGCGCTCCATATCCCGTTGCTGTACCCCCGTGCGGTCAGATATCCGTCCGGATAAGTCAATGTGGCGCTACCAAGCGTCCGCTTGGCATAGACGCGGAAAGCTGAAGGAACAAGCGAACCGGCATTGCTCACCCGTATATTGCTGCATGTACTGATGAGATAGACCATGCCGCCGTCTGATGTCAGTTGTTCCCATTCGTCGGTGTTCACTTCTTCGGTAATAATATAACCGTAGGACTTGCCGCCGTTCTGGGTCTGAGTGATTCGCCTCCCGTCATGAGTTGTCTGAGTCCATAGAGGTGGATTCGAAGTGTCAACCTTTGAGAGCCAGGAGCGACTCCCCATCGTACAGATGGTGAGCTTTTTGTATGGAGTATTAGCCGTGCGCCACTCACCGCCAGCCTTGACGGATTCGCCGTCACCGCCCGGTTTCCCAGGATTACCGTCGTTGCCATCCACAACCATGGGTATAGTTTCCCGGTCCACGACCTGCCCACCCACATAATAGACAAATTGCAACTGCGCCGTGAAGTTCTTCGGGGAAATGGCCGTTCCGGACTGTATCTCGACCTCTGCGCCTCCGTCCTTGCTGTATTTCAGCACACCGTCAGTCGTGATGGAAGTGGTACCGCCTACAGACTTGGTGCGTGTACATGACACGCTTGCCACACTGTAGGTACCATCCTTCCGCTTGCTTACCGATGAGACGGAAGGCACCAGTCTATAGAGCACCGCATCACTGCCCGGATTACCGGCACGCACCCCGGCAATGGTGAATACCAGCTCACGGCTTATATCCGTATCCTGTACCGTAGCCGTAACGGTTATCCTGACCTCTGAACGTGCAGGCATCGAAATTCCGGAAGCCACGGTAAACGCTATCACACCCGTATTGACATTGTAGCTCTCCGTGACACCGGAGGGCGTCACGCATGAGATGGACTTGAGCTGTAGTTTCTTCGTACCATACCACATGCCGACGGTCGTATTGAGCACGGACTGCGAAACAGTCTTTCCTTCGTATGTCAAGGCAATGCTTTCCATCTCGTTGTCGAAATCGGCTACAATGGCCGACTCACCGTCAAAGCCCCATTTGGCCCAGATGGCTGCCGGGCTGAACGCGCTCCATAGACCGTCCTTCTTCGTGCGGCAACAAGCCCACTCGTATGGCAGGCTCTCGCTGACACCAATCGGGTCATCATGCCAGCCGGACGGCACGTAGTCATCAGTCTGTGATGTGGCAGGGGTTGCCGGAGCGATATTTTCCGCAGTATGCTTAAAAATCCATTCATAATCCCTACCGTCACGCCCGTCCTGGCCGTTCTCCACCAGCAGCTCATACTCAGCGGTATTCAAGTCCCCGGTAATGGTATAACCGTAGGACTTGCCGCCGTTCTGGGTCTGCAGGATACGGCGCCCCTCATTGGTCGTCTGAGTCCACATCGGAGGATTGTCTGTACCACCGGGAGCGACACATAAAAACACACGTCCGGCCATCCTGGTAATACCCATGTAAGGTATATGCTTGCCGGTCTGCCAGTCACCGCAATTGGTAATGCTTGTACCGTCTGCACCCTTGCTGCCAGTCACACAGATGGCGTTCGTTGTGGTGGAAGTATCGTCAGTAAAGACTATCCTTGTCCGGGTCCAGATATACCAGCCGTTTTTCCACGCCGGAGAGTCTGTCTGCCACTCGCCTCCGGTTGTGGTGGCCGATGAAGAGGAAAGGTAGTATTCTTCGGTAATGGACTTGATGCCCTTGCCGTCGGCTCCCTGCCCACCACTGATACAAGCCGCTTGGGTGTACTTGACTTCGCCATCAGAATAGACAATCTTCGTCCGCGACCAGATATACTTGCCGGCTTCCCATTCTGGGGAGGTAGTCTGCCAACCGTCCACCGGGGCAATGACATTCGACACCGATATCGCGTATTCCACATCGGTAGACTTGATGCCCTTGCCGCTTTCTCCCTTTGCCGCATATTTCAGCCATTCGGCATTGCCGTCTGCCGGTTCTGTAGACGTGCCTTTCTCATTGACACATATCCATGAGCTTCCGTTATGCGTCACTTCGTCATAGTAGGCATGCTTCTCACCCTTCTTCCACGCACCTTTGAACAATGGCACCCGGAAAGCCTCGCCGGTGATGTCATCCACCTGGAATATCTTGCCGGACATGATGACGTGGCGAAAAACAGCCGAGTAGTTGTCGGCCGGAATGCCATGTACGGTACGGCCTTTCTTCTTGCCAATCCACGACATCTCTTGTGCCGGCTCGACATCCCATGTATTGGCGTGGTCGAAGAAAGTAATGCAGTTGTTGCCGTTAACCGTATCGATAAGAATGTACGTCTGTCTATCCTCATCCGTGAAGTTACCCGTCTGGGCAAGTACCATCGCATCCCCCGGCTTCCAGTCAGTACCTGGCTTCGGCGTCATGACGAATGTCTTGGCTGTATAGTCTGCGGAAGTCACCCGGAACTTCATCTCCTCGAAACCCTGCAGCTTGCCTTCGGCGTTCTTGGTGACGAAATAAGTAGTAAGTATGTCATCGACAAACTGGCTCAGCCCGTCGGCATCCGTCAAATCGGGTGTAATCGTATAGCTACCGTCACCGTTGTCCGTCCATTCCTTGACCGTACATCCACCTCCGGGAGAGGCGCACATCCTGCCTTTGAAATAGGTCACACGGTTATAGGCTGCTTCCGGAAAAAACAGACGCTTGCGGAATATGCCTTCCTCCATCTCCAAAATACCGTTTTTGTCGATACAACCTCCGGAAATGCCGGTGATGAATTCGCCGAACTTGACCCAATCTCCGAATGTCATGGGGAAGGGAGTGCCGTCAGCTCTGTCTTTCCTCAGAAAAATCTTCTCCAATTCTTCAGGGGAGTATTTGGATAACAGATTCAAGATTCCGACCAGCGTGCGGCCTACCCGTTCCGCCGTATTCTCATTCTCTTGGGTAGCGTACCGTACTTGTAGAGCAAGTTCCTTGAGTATGTCAATCGTATCTGCCATATTATGAAACAAATGCCTTCCGGCAGTTCAAAGCTTTATAAGGTTCGGACAGACTAACAGCCGCAACTACGCCGTAGAGCTGGTTATCATTGTTCACCACATAGTCCGCTTCCACCTCTTCGAGTGAGAAGGCAAGCCATTGGCGGTTCTTCCGTTTGTCTTCGAGTACTCGGTTGAGCAGCTCATCAAGAATGCGTTCGCACTTGTCAAGGGCAGCCTCTATCTGCTCATAGTCGGAGGTGTCGGACACATGCTCCACAATGAAAAGCAGGTAATCGCGGTCTTTTCGGTATGCACCTGGATTACCGCCGTAACCGAATCCTGAGCCACGGTCCACAATCACTGCCGGATAGTGGAGCACGCTGTCCAGTGCCGTATGCTTCTCCCGTTCTGATGAGAGGAAGTGTACTTCATCATTCTCCTTGTGTCGTATATCGACATGCCTTTCAGCCAGCTTTTCTATGTATTCCGAAAAAGTCATTTCTTCTGTTTTTGGGCGTCACGTATCCTTTTGTTGAGCAGGCGGAATGCCGTTGCCACCGGCATCGCCTGGTATTTCTCCATCACCGCCACATCGTCACCGACAAAGGCATCGAAGATGTCGAGCCAGTTGACAGACGGTGCTGTTGGTTTTTTCCGCTTCTCCTCCGGTTCCGGTTCATCATCCAACGGAAAGAGGAAAGGAAAAGCCTTTGAAAGCCACCTCTTGACAAAAACGTAGTTCAGGAATACGGCATACTTGACGTGCCTGTCCATTTTTGCCACCTTCATTATCCGTTTTTGCAGTATCAGCGGTTTCTGCCTGCTAAATAAGCCGTTTTTCCCACCCGACGGTAGGACAATATATTCGTTGTCTTTCAAATAGAGCATTGCTACGAAAGTGTCCAGTGAGGCATCCTTGCCGTCACGGACATATCGGTTGAAAGCCGTGTCCACGTGCATGAAGTGCTCGAAACACATCCCCTTCAGGCGTTCCCCCGGCGCTTTCAGCCCGGAGACGGCAGGAAGGATAAAGCGGTCCATCCGGACACGGCAGTCGCTGATGAACTCCACCAGTTCGCTCAGCTTATAACTGTAATAGGTGTCGGAACCGACCCCGGACGGCAGGGAATAGAACTCCTTCAGGAAGGAGGGTTCGTCCATTTCCTGAAGATAAAGCCGCGAGACGAGCAGGAACTGTGCTGGTGTCAGTTCCTCCCATTTCTGGGGTACCCGACGGATTATCTCATGGCGGATTCCGAATCTACGGTATGCAATGCGAAGCTCCCTCATGTCCAGAATGTGCGTTTATGGTCATTGTCCCGGTCGTATATCTGCCTGGGATCACCCTCATAGAAATTCTCAAAGCAACTCCGTACCGTACGCAGCAGAACGGTCATGTACATGTCCGCATCCGCTTTCAGATTCTGGATCTGTACGGCGATACGCTCCGTATCGACGGGTCTCTTCTCCTCATTGCCCTTCTCGCCCGGCTGTACAGCGGTGAAGTACAGCCCCCGGTCCGTGACGCTACCCGTCTCCATCAGCAGCCGTCTGACCGCCATTGCCACAATGTAGCGGGAGCAGGAAAGGCGCAACCGCTCCATGCTCTTCCGGGCTTCTTCGTCTTCTGGGGGATTTACCAGCCCGTCAATCAGATGCTCATACAGCTTGTCACCGATGGCCGGCTGAAGGAGCATCTCCTCGGCAAACTTCAGGTGCGGCTGCAGGCGAAGGAAAACAATCCGGCTGCCATTGATAAAACAGACGTCATTGACATCCGCGGTACTGCGGACAATGGCTGATTTACGGTCCTGATAGGCCTGGGAGGACGCGAACTCCGGATATTCGGCTATATGGGCATACAGAAACTCAAGTAGCTCGTCGAGCGCATTGAACCCCTTGTTGCGTAACGATGCCCGCAGGTTATCTTCCTGGAACTTGTACACCTGCTGGAATGATTCGCCGTTGTCGGATTTCTGACGTTGGAATCCCGCATCGGTGATACGCATGCTGATTTCATCGAAATCGTTCCAGAACGCCAGGTTCGCGTTCGCGCGTTTGCAAATCTCCAGCAGGCGGCTGTCCAGTTTCTCCCGTTCGGTTGCCCCTTCGGTATTCTGTTCCAATACATCCGGATTTGGACCGAATTCGTATATCTCGACCACTTCTCCCGCCATCGCATCGCCCAATAACGGTACAAGATATTGCCGGAAAGCATTCCGAAGCGGTGCCTCCATCATGTCAAAGGAGATGGCGGTGTTCACCTTCATCACCGCTTTCAGTTCCTTGCCGTTGTTCCATTTTTTTGCACTGAATATCATTAGCTCAATGTTTTTTTGGTACCGCTGCCGGTATCGAGGGTTACTAAAACGGTATTGCGGAAACGCAGCTCGCATTCCGGCATGCCGTTCATTTTGATGTAGAGTTCTATTGGGTCCAGGATGTTCTGCCGGTCAATCCATGCGTTGGCAATGTTCACAAGGAACGCCTCACGGATATTGGAACCGCCCTGGTTGCCGGCATAAGTACCACCGGGCATACCTGCACCAAGCACATTCGGGTTCACCATCAGAGCAAACAGTATCTCGGAGTTGGCGGCCGCCGACACCGGAAGATTGTCACTGCCCTGGTATTTGTTCTCCAGTGGCTTGATTTTCCATTCCTCCTCAATCCTGCCGTTCATCTCGTTCACGGCATAATGCGAGAAGATGGGCTTCTCCGCATTGTCCGGTCCGCAAAGGTTCTGCTCCACAGAATCCATGTACTTCTGTATGGCCGCCTCACGTTCCTTGGCAGAATAGTCCTTGGACGGGTATTTCTTCTCCCAGTAGGAATACGGTATCTGTACATGCCACTTCCAGGTTATCTGGTTCTTGTAGGCTTTCTTGAGGAAATGGGGGATAAGATGGGCTATCTCCACCCATCCACAAACGTAGGCGGGCCACCAGATGGGCATGCCGTAAAGGTCGTCGTTGCTCCAGCTGTCGCGTACCGGCATGATGAAACCGTCCTTCACCTTTCCGGCAAACTTCAACACCTCGGCGTGCATCTGCGGGTCGTATTCGGAGAGCACATCCAGCCTGGTGTATTGTCCCTTGTCCGGACGTTGCGGCCAATATCCGGAAACGATGCACTTGCAGGCGCCGTATTCGTCCACTTCGGAATAGCGGCGGTAAAGCGCATTGACCGGATTGACCCCTGCAAAAGAATTGCCGGCAGCCGACGGCACAAACTGGACGGCACCGTTGCCGAACTTCAGGTAATCCCGAAGCACCTTCTCCATGTAGCGCCTCACATTCCGGGAAGCAATAAAAGCTTGTACCCGGCTATCGGTAACGGGCTTCAGTATCTCGTTACCATCATTGTCGTAACCGTTCACCGTACAAGGATATATGCCTTGCCCAAGTGTCAGGTTACGAAGAAACTTCAGGCCCGTATTGAGCACGCTGGTGTTTCCTATCTCTTCAGCCGCCTTCTGGGGGAAATCATTCTCATCTCCCCATGGACGCACCTTCACTCCGTCGATGTCTATATAGGAAACATTCGACAAGTCATATGGCGCCAGGATTCGGGTACGCTCCTTCATTTCGTTCTGGGGTGTCCCCGTCGTTTCGCCGAATATGTACGTGGACTGCATCAGCAGGGGAATGCCGCTTGAATTAAACAATATGTTCATCAGAATATTATTTTCTTTTTGTTATACTCCAGTATCAGGTCAATATCCACAGGGTAGGGGTGTCCTTCCGGATTTCCCTTGCAGTCGCAGGGCTGCACGCCCCGGAGCTGGTATTCCTTCATGTTCATGCGTCCTGCACCGCAGGCGTAGGCCTGGGGCATGAAATAGACCTTGCCTTCCTTGCTGACGAACTTTATCGAAAAGATGCGCCGGCGTCCGCGTTCGTCCATGCGGATGTCCATGTCGGCCAGAGCCAGGTTTCTGCGTATTGTCTCCATATCGTTATATCATTCAAATGTTCTGTCAAATGTGTAGTCGAATATTCCTCCACCGAACGAGTACCGGTCAAATACCAGGTGCTTTCTGCTTGCCGGGCAGAAGGTGAGGTTCACGTTCACCCGCTGGTTCCCCATCTTGGTATGGGTAAAGTCGATGTCCGTGATGATGATCTCCATCGGGAGTGAAGGCGTGTCATACCATCGCTGTACCGGAGAAGTCAGCATGTCCACCAATGCCTTGTATTTGTTTTCGTCCAGATAGCCGGTATTGACAGTGCGTAAATCGTTGAAGAAAGGGCTGAACCTCCGTTTCTGTTTCGTCAGATCCGCAATATCCCCCTCCAGTTCCGGACTGTACTGTACCAGTCCGGAAAATGAAATCGATTCCGGGAGCCCGAACACGTTATAGTAGAGGAACTGGTGCATTTCCCGGTGGTTCTGCCGGTCAAGGACATACCTTACAAGGTCTGTCAATGTACCGTTGGTGATGCGTGCGTCATACGATATGATATTGTCGCATTGGACGCCTGAGAGCCGGCTTATCTTTACCGGACTCATGTTATATGCCGTCATGCGGTCTGTGCCGGACAGTTCGAGCTTTACGGTTTTCTTGATGCTGGAGCCGGACTCCATGTATATGATGTCTATAAATACCTCTGTCCTGGCCGAAACGAAAAAGGAGAGATAGTCAATGCTGTTCTGCCTGATATGCTTGATTTTATATCGGGAGTAGAAGATAAAGTCCGTCTGCGGGTCAAAAGACACATGATACCTTGAGTAAAATACATGCAGGGTATAGTTTTCGGTGGATTCGCTGTCTGAGAGTTCCAGCCGTACCTCCATGGGCGGCAAGGCCACACGGTCATCCCCACCGTTGAGCTCAGGACGTACAAAATACTCATTGATAATGTCTCCGGGGTCGCAAATGATGACTGTGTTGCTGTGGTCCGGATAATAAATTTCGGACAGTGCCTCCTGCCCGTCAACCTCTATTTTGAGGCTCAGTTTGTCATGCACGTCCGCAATGCGGATGTCCTGCATGTCAGAGGAAAACACATATGAGTCATTTACAAGATTTGTCACCATCTCCATAAGTCTTTAGATACTCCCAACACCAGCGACCTGTTGTACAAGTCATAACCCGCCCTGAACTCCCAGGACTTACGCCGGTACCCTGCGGACAGTACACATCCGTAACGTCCCGCATCCATTCCCACCACCAGCGCGTTGTTGCAGACGATCGGTTGCCGGTAGTCCACCACTACCGTGCGGTCAAGTAATGAATTGTGGGATATCACGTCGGTCAGCTCCACTTTCAGGTAAGGGCGTTCAATAATTGTATCAAGATAATGCTTCTCCGAGAAATAGTCGGCCAGTATAGCCGCCGTATCCACTTCTGTGGGTACCTCACGGACAATCACCTCCGGTTCCGGAATGGCAGAGCGTATCGTATCATGCCTGACCACC
>UMCD01044828.1_pt1 | contig 19056 bp, 18 predicted proteins | sample 1964161 | NCBI WGS metagenome assembly UMCD01 (sample SAMEA4835961, study PRJEB28245) | human gut metagenome | biome: gut microbiome; material: fecal sample | place: Denmark | collected 2008 | reverse complement strand
GCCGGTGCAGCCGTTTCCGTTTTTGCAGCTGGTGCAAGCGTGGATTGTTCCGCTGCTCCGCCGCAGGCGGTTATGCCCAAAGCAAGTACGGCCATCATCAAAGCACAAAGAAATTTTTTCATATTCATCTCTCCTTTAAATTTTTTATTTAAGGCTGAGCGGATTGTGGTTTTCCGTCAGCGGTTAAACTTTTACGGCGGCGCTTAAAATATACGTTGCCGCAGAGCCAGGCTGCCAGCGCAAAGCCGCCCAGGCATGTGCCGCCGCAGCTGCCGCAGATACCCGTGCAGCCTCCGGCAGCGCCGCTTGCAGCGGTTCCAAGCGGTATACCGGCACCAACGGCTAAATTTAAAAGTTTATCTTTTGGCGTTGTTAAAGCATTCTTTTTCATAATCTGCCGCCTCCTGTTGTAATGGCTTTTACGGGGCAGTTATGTTGGCATACGCCGCATTTTATGCACAGGCTTACGTCATTTTTAATGCTGCCGTTTTTAAGGCTCATGGCGCGCATGGGGCAGTTTTTAACGCAAAGGAGGCATTTTACGCATTTTTCACGGTTAATCTGTATTTTGGAGGCTATGCCCAGTTTGCTGCCGATGATGAAAAACAGGCTCTGCATTGCTCCCTGCGGGCACATAAAGCGGCAGTAGCCGCGCCCTCCTTTGGTAAACAGTCCAAACAGCACCAGGTATAAAAAGCCTGTTGCTGCAAGCGGCACGGTAAACGAAATGGTCGCGCCGAAAAGAACGCTTACAAGGCTGTCGAACAGATAAAAGTTGCAGTAGGCGCAGGGGTAAAAGCCGTACCACAGCGGCAGCAGCATATAGCCAAGCAGCATGCCGAAGCGGATATAAGGCACCGGCACGTATTTTTCCCATTCAATCTGCCAGCGTTCCGGCACCAGATGGCTGAGGCTTTCGGCAAAATAACCGGCCACGCACAGCCTGCCGCAGAAAAACGGGCCGAACAGCAGGCACAGCAGCCAGAAAAGCAAAGTTGATACCAGCATTAAATTGTTGAGCTCGAAAAATCCGCCGGTAAAAAATTCTGCCGTTGGTATGCGTGGGCAGAATGCGTGCGGCAAAAACGCCGGCTGCACGTTTAAAATGTTTTCCAAAAAGCGGCGGTACAGTTCAAACGGGGCATATAAAAGGGCAAAGCCCAGTAAATAGCCCGCTGCCCGCTGAGCCGTAAAAGAAAGGTGTGAAGGTTTGCTGTTGTTCTGCATAATTTTTCCCTGCCTTTAGTTTAACAGTTGAAGTACGCTTCAAGTCAATAGCAAAAGCACCGGCATGATGCTCCCGGTGCTTTTATTATAATGTAGGCAAAGGCAAAAATTCCAATGCTTATCTTTGAGATTGGTTCATGCTTAAAAAGCATTTTGCATGGCTGATGAATTTTTCTGCGGCGGGGCTGCCAGGGGCATAACGCTTCCAGGCAAGCAGCGTGCCGAAGCTGAGTTCAGGCTCCAGCGGGCGGAAGGTAACGCGCGTTCCGTCCAGTGCGGGGACGGGGTTTTCCAGCGTGAGCTGATAAGCAAGGCCGCTTGTTACCATTAAAATGGCGTTGGCGGCAAGGTCAGTGGTAAACACTATGTTTAAATTCCTTAGCTCGCGGCCAATCCAGTTGTTAAGTTCGTTGTTAATGGTGGCGCGGCGGCCGGTAATAAGCGGCAGGCCTGTTAAATCGCGGGCGATAATGCTCTTTTTGGCGGCCAGCGCGCAGCCGGTTGGCATAATTACGCCCCAGCGTTCTTTTACCGGCAGGCGGAGAAAATCATATTTTTCAATGCTCACGGGCTCCAGCAGCAGGGCAATGTCAATCAGCCCCTGCTCAAGCTGCTCTTTCAGCCGGTCGGAATTGCCGGTATGCAGATTGAATTTTACTTTCGGGTAAAGGGCTTTAAAGTCTTTTATAATCTGCGCCAGCAGGTTAACGGAATTTAATTCGCCGCAGCCTATGGAAATAGTGCCTTCCACAAGTGCGTCCTGCTGCAGAAGTTCTTTTTCGGTTTTGTCTACCAGCGATAAAATTTCTTCTGCACGGCGGCGCAGCAGCATGCCTTCGGGCGTCAGCGTAATTTTGCGCTTGCCGCGGATAAACAGCGTAACGCCGGTTTCTTCTTCAAGCTGCACAAGCTGGCGGCTGAGCGTCGGCTGGGTAATGTGCAGCACTTCGGCGGCGCGGGTAATGTTTTCTTCGTGGGCAACGGTTAAAAAATAACGTAAAAGCCTTGTTTCCATGGCGTTCCCTCCTGTAAACCCTGTATATTTATTATAAAATAGCGCAGCCTGTGCCTGCAAGCAAATTATGTTTATCAGGCATGGTAAATCATGAAATACAAGTATTGGACGCAGCTTTAAGGTGAGTTTTATAATTAAAGCAACAAAAAACTAATGCAGGCAGGCGGGTGATGATAATGAATAAAAAACCGGTTAATATAGATGAGCAGCGCACGGAGGCACTGGCTGCATCGCTAAGCAGCACCGGGCTTGATGCCTTCAGCATCAGCCGTTTTTTAAAGCTGCTGGCAGAGGGCGGCTCGGCCGGGCCGATAAAAATTCTGCGCAGGCACCGCCTGGACCTTTTGGAAGAAATACACAGCAAACAAAAATCGCTGGATTTGATAGACTATATTATTTATAAAATCCGTCAGGGAACATTGTAAGGAGGGGCTGGAAATGACTATTAAAGAGATTGCCGCAAGAACCGGCGTATCGGCAGACACATTAAGATATTACGAGCGCATGGGTATTATACCCGCTGTACCGCGTACCAGCGGCGGCGTACGCAATTATGACGAAAATTTTGTGGAATGGGTTGCTTTTATTCAGACTTTAAAAGGCGCGGGCATGTCGCTGGAGGCCATTGCCGATTATATAAACCTTGCCAAGCTGGGCGAACAGACCTGCCAGCAGCGAAAAAAAATACTGGCGCAGGCGCGTGATATGCTGCTGCAAAAAATTGAGGCTTTACAGAACATGGCACGCCTTGCCGATTATCAGCTGATGAGCTATGACACGGTTTTGCGCCCGCGTACAGACAGCCTTGTAGTGGCTTTTACAAGTGCTTGAAATTTTGCTTGACATGGACTGAACTTAAAGTAGTAGGATATAACTGACAGCAAAATTATGGCTAAAGGAGCAAATGCAAAATGAAAAAAATGACAAGACGCGACTTTTTAAAAGCAGCCGGAACTGCCGCTGTTGGTGTTGCGGCGTATAATCTTGAGGGGGTAAGAAACGTGTTTGCAGCAGGCGAAGGAAGCGTAAAAGTTTCCGCAAACGGCGGCGCAGGCAGCCGTGCCAAAGTATATTTCAGCAAAAACATCAACGCTGATACTCTGATTAAACTTTATGATATGATTAACGAAGGTATTTACGGCAAGGTTGCAATTAAACTGCATACCGGCGAACCGCACGGCCCGAACATTCTGCCGCGCGAAATGGTAAAGGCTTTTCAGGCACATGTGCCCAACAGCAATATAGTTGAAACCAACGCCTTGTACGAAGGCGGGCGCGATACTACCGAAAAGCACCGCGCTACCATTGCCCTTAACGGCTGGGATTTTTGCCCGGTTGATATTATGGACGAAGAAGGCACCGTTATGCTGCCGGTACGCGGGGGCAAGCACTTTAAAGAAATTTCCATGGGCGGGCATATCGTTAATTACGATTCCATGATTGTATTAACCCATTTTAAAGGCCACGCCATGGGCGGCTACGGCGGCAGCATGAAGAACATTGCCATTGGCTGCGCCGACGGCAAAATTGGCAAAGCGATGGTACACGGCGTTTACGGCCAGCCGCTGCCGGAGGACTGGAACGCATGGCCTGCCAAAGAAATGCTGATGGAAAACATGGCTGAATCCGCCAAAGCAACCATTGATTATTTCGGTAAGCACATTGTGTTTATTAACGTAATGCGCCGCATGTCCGTAGACTGCGACTGCGCAGGCGTTGCAGCAGCAGAGCCGACGATTCCGGATATCGGAATTCTGGCATCTACCGACCTTTTGGCGATTGACCAGGCCAGCATTGACCTTGTTTACGCACAGCCGGAAAAAGACCGCCACGATTTGGTTGAGCGCATTGAAAGCCGCCACGGGCTGCATCAGCTTACCGCTATGCGCGAACTGAAAATGGGCAACCCGCAGTATGAACTTATCAGCATTGACTGATGATTGCAGCTGCTTATAACAGCATAATAGTTTAAAGATAAAAATACCCCAAAGGCATAATGCTTTTGGGGTATTAATGTTTTGGGTGTAATTTTGTTAAACAGCGGTTTCTGCGGCAGGGGTGATGCTGCTTTTTACAGCTGCTGCGCGTGCCTGTTCCTTTTTGTATTTATTTACGTTAAGCGCGCGCACGGCGTTTAAAATGGCAATGACGGATACGCCGACATCGGCGAAAACCGCTGCCCACATGGAAGCATAACCCAGCGCGCCGAGCGCCAGCACGGCAATTTTAATGCCAATGGCAAAGATGATGTTTTGGCGCACAATGCCCAGAGTTTTGCGGGCAATTTTAATGGCGGCGGCAATTTTGGAGGGTTCGTCCGTCATCAGTACGATGTCCGCAGCTTCAATGGCGGCGTCGCTGCCCAGCGCGCCCATGGCGATGCCGACGTCTGCGCGTGCCAGCACCGGCGCGTCATTAATGCCGTCGCCCACAAAGGCAAGCTTGCCGCGGTTGCTGCGCTTATGCAGGTCTTCCAGCAGACGTTCTACATGTTCAACCTTGTCTGCCGGCAAAAGCTGTGTAAAGGCGCGGTCAAGGCCGAGCCGTTTGGCAATTTTCTGCCCTACGGCATCGCTGTCGCCCGTCAGCATAACCGTTTTACGCACACCGCAGGTTTTAAGCATTTTAATGGCGGCGGCAGCGTCGGCTTTTACTTCGTCCTCAATTAAAATATAACCGGCAAATTTACCGTCAACGGTGGCGTAAATAACCGTGCCTGCTTCGGTGCAGGGCGTGTAGCTGATTTTTTCGCGCTGCATAAGTTTACCGTTGCCGCACAGTACGGTTTGCCCGCCTATAACGGCGCGCACGCCGTGGCCGGCAATTTCTTCTATATTTTTAACTATGCCGTGCTTAATATCCTTGCCGTAAGCGCGCTTAATGGAAAGGGAAATGGGATGGTTGGAATAATCCTCCGCATAAGCGGCAAGCTCCAGCAGCTCTGCTTCAGTCATGCCAACCGGCTTAATGGAAGTAACGGCAAAGGAACCTTTGGTTAAGGTGCCGGTTTTATCAAAAACAACGGTTTCGGTATCGGCAAGCGCCTCTAAATAATTGCTGCCCTTAACCAGCACGCCGCATTTGGAAGCGCCGCCAATGCCGCCGAAGAAACTGAGCGGAATGGAGATAACCAAGGCGCACGGGCAGCTGATAACGAGAAAGGTCAGCGCGCGGTAAACCCAGCCGGAAAACGGCTCGTTTAAAACATAGGGCGGAATGGTAGCCAGCAGCAGCGCCGCAAAAACAACAATTGGGGTGTAGAATTTGGCAAAGCGGGTAATGAAGTTTTCGCTGCGGGCTTTTTTCTCGCTGCTGTTTTCCACCAAATCCAAAATTTTGGCAACGGTCGATTCACCGAACTCTTTGGTGGTTTTAATTTTTAAAATGCCGGTCTGGTTAATGCAGCCGCTGATAACTTCCATGCCTTCCTCAACCTCGCGCGGCAGTGATTCGCCGGTGAGGGCGGAGGTATCAAGCGCGCTGCGCCCGCTGATTATTTCGCCGTCGATAGGTACGCGCTCGCCCGGTTTAACGGTAATAATTTCGCCGACAGCAACTTCGTCGGGGTCAACCTGCACCAGTTCGCCGTTTCGTTCTACATTGGCGTAGTCCGGGCGTATATCCATCAGCGCGGTAATGGACTGGCGTGAGCGTGAAACGGCATAGCTCTGGAACCATTCGCCAATCTGGTAAAACAGCATAACGGCAACGCCTTCGGAATATTCGCCCAGCGCGAAAGCACCGGCAGTGGCAACGGTCATTAAAAAGTTCTCGTCAAACGCTTCGCCCTGACGGATATTGCAAAAGGCTTTCCAGATAATATCCCAGCCGATAATAATGTAGCTTATGCCAAACAAAGCGAATATAATATAGTCAGATGTTTCTGCAAACAGCGGCAGCAGCATACTGGCGGCAAATAAAATTGCGGCGGCGGTAATGCGCTGCAAAAGCTTTTTCTGTTTTTTGGTCATATTAAAATCTCCTTACAAAAAGGCTGCAATAAAATGCACATTTTGTTTTATTGCAGCCTGAATAATATATTTAAATAAATGTTACAATTTCAGCGTTTCACCGTCTGCCGGGATATAAAAATCTTTGTCAAGCTTATTGGCGGTGATGAATGAGCGCAGGCCGTCACGGCTTAAGGTTGCGTGCCCAACGGCATCCATATGGGTGGCAATTACTGCGGCATTGGGGGCATAGCCGCGCAGTGCGGCAATATCTTCCGTACCCATAATAATCGGGCCGCTGTGTATAAGCTGCGCCGCCGCGGCGTTGACGATAATAATTTCCGGTGCAAATTTATCAACGGCATTTTTTACAAAATCACACCAAATGGTATCGCCTGCAAGATAAACGGTTTTTTCACCGGCGGCTTTAAATACAACGCCCATAGCGTCGGGACGGAAACCGAATTTTTTATAATAAGGCATTGTTGTATCCGGTTTGCCGTGGATACATCCGGTTTTATAAAGTGTTATGCCGTTAAAAACAGTGCCTGTTTCTTTTAAAATTTCCACATCCGTAAAGCCAAATTTACGCATAAAGTTTTCGTCATATTCGTCCTGAACAAAAATTTTTATGGCTTTTGGCAGGGCGTTGGCTGCAAATTCATCTATGTGGTCGATATGCGAATGTGTTACAATAACAGCATTAAGGTTTCTGGTTATTTCATCTTCAGGCATTGGCAGCTCAACAAGCGGCCAGCGTTTATCGGGTGTAAAGCATTCGGGGATGGGGTCAAAATAATCTTTGGGCGCAAACAGCGGGTCAATCAAAAATCTGCTGCCTGCGTAAGTAATAATTGCCGTTGCGTTTCTAATCTGCTGAAAATTCATAGTATAACTCCTTACGCTTTAACAGTAACGTCGGGCTCGATTTTGTTGATGAGCTTAACGGCTTCGTCAAGCACCTGTGCAAATTTGTCATCCGGTGCTTCCAGTGTCATTTTTTGTGCCATAAAGCTAACGCTGGCATTGGTTACGCCGTCGATTTTTTTAACGGCATCTTCAATTTTTGCGGCGCAGTTGGCGCAGTCAAGGTCAATAAGTTTAACAGATTTTTTCATAGCGGAACACTCCTTAAATTTATATTGTTTATAATTTTATATTTGAGCAACTGCTCATGTATTTATTATAAATAAACGCCTGTCAGCCGCAAGGCTTTTACAGGCAGATTGTTCCGTTTGGGACAGGAAAAAATCCGTTTGGGACTAAAAGGCGGTGTTGGTGATGAATTATATAAAAGATAACGGTATGATGGAAAAACTGCCGTTTTGGAAGTTTGGCGGCAAAAGCAGCAGCGCTGAAAAATACCTGTTTGAAAATGAAAACGGCAGCGGGCAGATACTGCTTTATAATGTACTGCCGGGGCTTAAGCTGGCAGTAACCGAATTAAACGGCAGCACCATGAATTTTTATCATCCTGCCGTCAGCGGCGTTATGCAGGTTAATTACTGCCTGAACGGGCGTATGGGCTGGGTGATGCAGGGCGGCAGAAGCATTTATCTTGGCCAGGGTGATGTATCGTTCCATATGATGGACTGCTGCACTGTATCGGGCATAACCTTGCCTTTGGGGCATTACAGCGGTATTGCACTGTTTGTGGATTTAAATATGGCTGCGCAGCCTTTTGCTGAAACGTTAAACCTTTCGGAGGTGAATTTACCTGCCTGGGCAGAAAAGTTTTGCCGCGGCGGCGAAGTTACGGTTTGGCCGGGTGCTGTGGAAATTGCAGATATGTTTGCGCTTTTGCCGCGTGTAAAAAGCGAGTACCGGCAGGCGTATTTTAAATTGAAAGCGCAGGAAATGCTTTTATTTTTGGCTGTGTACGGTGTTCCGCATCTTAAAACGGCCGAAAGCTGCGAGGAACGTTATATGGAAATTATAAAAATGATTCACGCTAAAATAACCGGCAGCTGGCAGGAGCATTATACCATTGAACAGCTTGCCCGCGAATATTCCATTAATGCTTCTGTGCTGAAAAAAGTATTTAAAATGGTGTACGGCAAACCGATGGCACAGTATATGAAGGAATACCGCATGAGGAAAGCGGCGGCACTTTTGGTTGCAGGCAGCAGCAGTGTGGCAGAAATTGCAGCGGCAGCAGGTTACGGCAGCCAAAGCAAATTCGCGGCGGCGTTTAAGCAGGTAATGCAGCTTGCGCCGTCAGAATACCGTATGCGTTATGGAAAAAAGTAATTTGACAATGTTTTTGGTTTGGTATAATATAAAAAAAGAGACAGCCGATTGGTGGAACGTCGGCTCTCCCTGTTAGAATTTATAGTTCAGAAGGAAGCCGCGTACCGACAGTATGCGGTTTCTTTTTATCTTAAAGTATTGTTACTTTTTAGATAAGCAGATAACAGCAACGAGTGCTCCGAAAGCAATCATCAAAGATAATGCTTCGTAAACAGTCATGCCATCACCTCCCTTTGCGGAAGGAACCGACTCGGCTATCTCGGAAAATTATTATAGCATATAAACATTAAGCAGACAAACTATCCGTTTAAACGGACAGGATGCCTGCTTTTAATTTGCGTTTTGAATTTTTAATCTTTGCAGTGGCAGGTACCGGGCTGCGCCGTCATGCTGCACGAAGGGCATTTGCCCTGGCTCTGCATTAAACCGCTGCCCCATTCGTACATGGCTTTAAGAATTGGAAAGAGGCTTTCGCCCAGTGCTGTAAGGGAATATTCCACTTTAGGCGGCACAACGGGGTAAACCTTGCGGTTAATAAGCCCATCCTGCTCCAGTTCGCGCAGCTGCTGCGTAAGCATTTTGGGTGTTGCTTCCGGCACAAGCTGGCGCAGCTGGTTAAAGCGCAGCACGCGCCCCGATAAGTGCCAAAGCAGAAGCGCTTTGTATTTGCCGCCGATAAGGTGCAGCGTGGCGGCAACGGGGCAGTTTACGTTGATGTTCTTTTCCATAATTATGCTCCTAAGTATCTTTTTGGGTACTATATCACCAAATAGTGCATTCTTGATTAAAAGATATTGTATTAATATAATAATAACAGGAATAAAAAAGAGCGTCAATAAAGTGTTATATAAGGAGCAGCGCTATGAAAAAAGAACAGTTTAACGTTACTGGCATGACCTGTGCCGCCTGCAGCGCCCGCGTGGAAAAAGCTGTAGGCAAACTGCCGGGCGTGGATAAAATAGCGGTTAATTTATTAAAAAACAGCATGGTGGTTGAATATGATGAAACGGCACTCGATACGCAGAAAATAATCGGCGCCGTTACAGAAGCCGGATACGGCGCGTCGCTGAAAGAAGCTGTGCAGCAGGGCAAAGCCTCTAAATCAATGCAGGCTTCGGCAAACGATATTGCGCGGCAGGAATATGAGGCGGTGAAAAAACGCCTGAAACTTTCACTGGTGTTTGCCGTGCCGCTTTCGTATATTTCCATGGGGCATATGATGGGCTGGCCGCTGCCGGAGATTTTCCTCGGCGTGGAAAACGCGATGATTTTTTCGCTGACGCTTTTATTGCTGGTTATTCCGGTAGTGTTTATTAATTTTAAGTTTTTCCGCGTCGGTTTCAAAACTCTTTTTGCGGCTTCGCCGAATATGGATTCCCTTATTGCCATTGGCGCGTCGGCTTCGCTTGTTTACGGCGTGTACGCGCTTTATAAAATTGCTTACGGCTTTGGGCACGGCGATTTGGAATTGGTGCACCGCTTCTCGATGGACTTGTATTTTGAATCCGCCGGTATGATTTTAACGCTGATTACCTTTGGCAAGTTTCTGGAAGCGCGTGCCAAAGGCAGAACAAGCGACGCCATTACAAAACTGATGGATTTGGCGCCGAAAACAGCCGTTGTGGAGCGCGACGGCGCAGAGCTTGAAATACCCGTTGAAGAAGTTGAAAAAGGCGATATTCTTGTGGTGCGCAGCGGCATGAGTGTGCCGGTGGACGGCGTTTTAACCGAAGGGCATGCAGCGGTTGACGAATCGGCAATTACCGGCGAGAGCATTCCTGTTGAAAAGGAAACCGGCAGCAAGGTTACCGGGGCAACAGTTGTAAAGTCGGGCTTTTTTAAAATGCGTGCCGACAGGGTTGGCGAAGATACCACGCTGGCGCAGATTGTGCGGCTTGTGGATGACGCTACAAGTTCCAAACCGCCCATTGCCAAAATGGCGGACAAGGTAAGCGGCGTGTTTGTGCCTGCCGTTATCGGCATTGCGCTTGTAACGGCGGCGGTATGGCTTTTGCTCGGTGAAAGCTTTGAGTTTGCACTCTCCAACGCTATTGCCGTGCTGGTAATATCGTGCCCGTGCGCACTGGGGCTGGCAACGCCTACGGCAATTATGGTGGGCACCGGGCGCGGTGCGGCCAGCGGCGTTTTGATTAAATCGGCGGAAGCGTTAGAAACGGTGCACGAAGTTAACACCATAGTGCTTGATAAAACCGGCACCATAACGCAGGGCGAGCCAGGAGTGACGGACGTTTTATACAGCAGCAGCGCCGGTGAAGCGCTGCTTGTTAAAACGGCGGCGTCGCTGGAAAAATATTCCGAACATCCGCTGGCGCAGGCGATTGTAAAATATGCGGAACAAAAAAACGTGCAGCTTGCGCCGGTAACAGGTTTTACGCAGCAGGCCGGGCGCGGCATTAAAGGCGTAATGGAAGGCAAGGGCTGTTTTGGCGGCAACCGCAGAATGCTGGAAGAAGCCGGGCTTTATGATGATAACGTAAAAATGCTGGAAGAAAAACTGGCGGCCGAAGGCAAAACACCGCTGTTTTTTGCCTGTGACGGCGTACTGCTCGGCATTATTGCCCTGGCAGACAGGGTAAAACCGACAAGCCGTGCGGCCATAGAAGAAATGAAGCGCATGGGGCTGGAGGTAGTAATGCTTACCGGCGACAACGCGCGCACGGCGCAGGCCATACAGAAAGAAGTAGGCGCTGACCGCGTGGTGGCAGAGGTTTTGCCGCAGGATAAGGAAACGGAAATACGCCGTTTGCAGCAGCAGGGCAAAAAAGTTGCCATGGTTGGCGACGGCATTAACGACGCACCTGCACTGGCGCGTGCCGATGTGGGCATTGCCATTGGCGCCGGTACGGATATAGCCATTGAATCGGCAGATTTGGTGCTGATGAAAAATGACCTGCTGGATGTTGCCGGTGCTGTTCAGCTTGGGCACGCGGTAATACGCAACATTAAGCAGAATCTGTTCTGGGCGCTGTTTTACAATGCCATCTGTATTCCGGTGGCGGCGGGCGTGTTCTATCCGTGGCTCGGCATTAAGCTCAGCCCCATGCTGGGCGCGCTGGCCATGAGCTTCAGTTCCGTTTTTGTTGTAACCAATGCCCTGCGGTTAAGGTTCTTTAACCCGGTGTATGCGGAAGATGCCGGCGCGGATGCGCCCGGCGCTGCTGCGCACGAATGCAGGGTTGAGGCAGTAGATATATTAAACACCAACAAAAAAGAAAGGGTTGATACCATGAAAAAAGTACTTGATATTGAAGGCATGATGTGCCAGCACTGCGTAGCACATGTAAACAAAGCTTTAAGCGGCATTGAAGGCGTGGAAGCCGTTGAAGTTTCGCTGGAGAACAAAAACGCAGCCGTAACCCTGGCGGCAGATGTTGCCGATGACGTTTTAACCAAAGCCGTTGTGGACGCAGGCTACGAAGTAAAAGGCGTTAAAACTTTATAAAAAACAGCCCTTCGGTGCGGAAGGGCTGCAAAGAAGCAGTGCCGGGCGGTGTGTTCCGGCGCTGTTTTTTTATGCTGTTTTATGGCGGTTTAAGTTATGGCAGATTAAACTTTACTGTTTAAGCGTGCTTGCCCATGTTTGTTAAAAATTCAACCGTGGCAGGGTCATAATGAGAGAAGAACAGGCTCCTGCCGGTATCGAGCGCACGGATTTTTGCCATATCGTCATCGGAAAGTTTAAAATCGAAAATATCAAAGTTCTGCACCATGCGGTCTTTGTGTACGGATTTGGGTATAACAACCACGCCGCACTGAATTAAAAAGCGCAGGGCAACCTGTGCTGCCGATTTATTGTATTTTGCGGCAACTTCGTTTAAAACGCCGTTGGTAAAAAAGCCATTGCGCCCTTCGGCAAACGGGCCCCACGACTGGTGCGTTACGCCGTATTTCTGCATAATGGCGTGGGCGGTTTGCTGCTGCTGGAACACATGGGTTTCAACCTGGTTTACCATCGGAGCAATTTCGGCAAACTGGCACAGGTCAATCAGCCTGTCGGGGTAAAAATTGGCAACGCCGATAGCACGCAGCTGCCCGTTTTTATAGGCTTCTTCCATAGCGCGCCAGGTGCCGTAATAATCGCTGAACGGCTGGTGAATTAAGAGCAGGTCAATGTAGCTTGTTTTAAGTTTGCGCAGCGATTCTGAAATGGAGGCCGTTGCTTTTTCATAACCGGCATTGGCAATCCAGATTTTGGTGGTAATAAAAAGTTCTTCGCGCAGCACGCCGGATTTTTCAATCGCATTGCCGACGCCTTCTTCGTTGTGGTAGGCCTGCGCGGTATCAATGGAGCGGTAGCCGCAGCTGATAGCATCCAGCACGCAGCGTTCGGTATCTGCTTCCGGTATCTGGTAAACGCCGTAGCCCAGCATGGGCATTTTAATTCCGTTGCTTAAAGTTGCATATTCCATGGTTCTTCCTCCTGTTTTAACGTTTTATAACGCGGGTGCCGCCAAACACATTGCTCATTGTCATATTGTCCAGTGCTTTGTCAATGGCGGCAACTTCTCCGGCGCTCAGCACAATATCTGCGGCGCCGAGGTTTTCGGCAAGGCGGTTTAATTTGCGCGTGCCGGGAATTGGTACAATGTAAGGCTTTTTATTAAGCATCCACGCCAGTGAAATTTGCCCCGGCGCGGCGTTTTTGGCTTTGGCGGTTTCTTCAAGCAGTGCCAGCAGGTTTCCGTTCTGCGCAAAGGCTTCTTTTTTAAACTGCGGCATGGCGCTGCGGTAATCTTCTTTGGGGTCAAATTTGCTTTCCGCTGTGTATCTGGCGGTTAAAAAGCCGTTAGCCAGCGGGCTGAAAGCCACAAGGCCGATATTTAATTCCTCCAGCACGGGGAACAATGCTTCGTAATTGCGGAACATCATGGAGTAGCGGTTTTGAATGGCCGTTACCGGGCATATTTTATGCGCGCGGCGGATTGTGTCTTCCGTTACTTCGGAAAGCCCCCAGTGGGTGATTTTGCCCTCTTCGATAAGCCTGCTCATTACGCCTGCCACTTCCTCCACAGGAATGGAAGGGTCCTGGCGGTGCTGGTAGTAAAGGTCGATATGGTCGGTCTGCAGGCGTTTCAACGAACCTTCAACGGCTTTGCGGATGCTTTCGGGGCGCGAATCGGGAATAACCGGTTTGTTTACGTCGGGGTCATTCCAGTCAAAGGTAATGCCAAACTTGGTGGCAAGTACAATTTTATCGCGGTAAGGCTTTAAGGCAGGTCCCAGCAGTTCTTCGTTGTCGTGTGGGTTTCCTGGTGTGCCGTACAGTTCGGCAGTGTCAAAAAAGGTGCAGCCCATATCAACGGCGCGGGCTAAAAGCTCCGTCATTTCTTTTTTATCCGCGGGACCGCCGTAAGCATGGCTCATGCCCATGCAGCCAAGGCCAACGGCGCTGACGGTTAAGTCTTTTCCTAAAGTTCTGTATTGCATAGTCTGTTCTCCTTATTTTTTACAGGCGTCCGGTTTCTCTTTGCCACAGCTGCCACGAGTTGACGATATTCTGAAAAAGTATGTAGCTGCTGGGCGCGATGGAAATTACCGGCGAAAGGTAGGTGTAAGCCACCCAGATGGCAAGCAGCAGCGTCCATTTTTTGGCAAAGGCAATCATTTTTGTCATCATAACCCATCAGGGCTTTGTGCTATATTGCTGCAAGTTTTAAGCTGCATTTTTAAAACCATAATAAAACCTCCATAATAAATTGCTTTTTTGTTTATCTATCTGCCGCTGCCAGAATGCTGCGGCATTGCCAGCCCTCCTTTACCAATATTATAAAAAAACAGGGGCTTCATAAGAAGTCCCTGTTTGTCAGGCAGTATAAACCTTTGGGTTAGGCCTGTTTTTCTTTATAAATTTTAGTTATGGCATTAATGCATTTCTGCACGTGCGGCGCAGGCTGCGGCGAATGCAGAAGCCCGAAGGGCATGGTAAAATCCCAGTCCACCGGAATTATTTTCAGCAGCGGATGCACGTCACGCCAGGTTGGCACGGCCATTAAAAGATTGTTGCCGTTTTCGCAGCTGTTAAAAACCTCGGTGTTGTAAAAATCAAAATCAATAATATTTACCTGCGGGTGTTTTACCGTCAGCCAGTCGCGCAGCGCGTCGGCTTCGCCCATCTGCCCGCGCGTAATCAGCATCAGGTTTTGCCCGTACAAATCGCTTACGCTGAGCTTGGTTTTCTGCGCCAGCGGATGGTTAATGCCTGCGGCGCAGCACAGCGGCTCGCTGCACATCTCCAGCCCGGCGCACTGGCGGTAATTGAGCAGCGTGGCGTCGAAAATACCGGCAACCATGTCAATGTTCTGCCCCAGGTTCAGCAGTATTTCGCGTGCGTTTTGCGGCGTGTTGTCAAACGGTACCAGCTTAAAATGTATTTCGGGGCACATGGCGTGGATTTTGGGCCACAGCTGCACCAGAATCTGCGCAGGCGTCATGGGTGATGTGCCGATGCGGATAATGCCGTTTTCTTTCTGCATGGCGTTTTTGGCGCGTTCCAGCGATTCGTGCGAATAACGGATAATGTATCTGGCGTCGCTGTAAAGCGATTTGCCAGCCGCCGTAAGTGTAAGGCCTCGGTGCGTACGGTTAAACAGCTTTATATCAAGGTTGCTTTCAAGAATGTTGATTTGCTTGATAACCGCGGTAGGCGAAATATAAAGCTTGTCGGCGGCTTTGGCAAAGCTGCCGCTTTCGGCAACGGTAATAAAAGTTTCAAGCTGAGGGTTGTACAAAATAAATCACTTCTTTTAAATACACTCGCAGCCCATGTTGTTGCTGCGGAAGGCGCCCTGTTCGTAAAGTTCAATTTTATGGTTCAGGCGGCTCAGCGTTTCCTGCATGTGCTGCAAACGGCTTTCCAGCCTGTCGCGTTCTGCAATTAAAAGTTCTTCGCGCTCTTTTAAGGTGCTGTCGCCTTCCAAAAACAGGTGCATATAACGGGTCAGCACTTCAATGGAAAGCCCTGCTTCGCGCATACATTTAATAAATTCTATGCGTTCGCAGTCAATGCTGCTGTAATCGCGGTTGCCGCTTTTGTTGCGCACTACGGCCGGCAGCAGGCCAATGCGCTCGTAATAGCGCAGCGTGTCGGCTGTAAGGCCGAATTTTTTGCTTACTTCTGCAATGTTCATGTTTGGTCACCTCGTGTAAATTAGCCGCGCTTTAAGCGGACAGGATTTTATAGGCGCTGCATACGGCTACGCGCCCGCTGATATTGATAATGGTGTAAATAACGGCAAGAATTGCTGCACCTTGCAGTAAAACCTTCATAAATTATTCCCCCTCTTTGGTAATGGTTACGGTATCAAATTCAGTGCCGTCCGGCAAAAATGCTTTAAAGGTTAAAGCGTCCGGAGTTTTATTAAGCGTTAAGTAATTAGCATCCTCCGGCTGCGGCGCCAGTGCTGCGTCGGCAGGGTTTTTCTGCCACAGGTTGGCATAGCGCACGCTTCCGGCAACGCCGGTTAAAATATAGGTTATGCCGGTGTTATCGGGCTTAAAGCCTTTTAGCGGTACGCGGCGGCGGTAGGTGTGCAGGTGCGCCGTAAGCACGGCGTCTACATTATATTCTTCAAAAACGGGCATCAGCTGCTGCGCCCAGGGTGTAAACTGAATGCTTGCCGGGTCAAAATTGTTGGGGCGGTCGGTAAAGGCATAACGCAGAATATCTTTATGCATCAGCACAATTTTCCATTTGCTCTGCGTGCCGGCAAGGTCGCTGCGCAGCCAGTTTAACTGCTGCTGCATTAAATCGGGGTTAAAGTCAGCCATTTCGTCGGTCTGCGTGTTCAGCACAACAAAATGCACATCGCCGTAGTCAAAGCTGTAATACTGGTTTTTATTGGCATCGGTGCCGTTTCCCGGCAGGTTAAACAGCGTTAAATACGGTGTCGGCGGGGCAATCTGCCAGTCCATATTGTAGGTTTCGTGGTTGCCCATTACCGGCGCAAACGGAATGTTTTCAATCATTGGCGCGACAGAATTAAACCAGGCGCGCCACTGCGAAAAATCGTAGCCGTTGTCAACCAGATCGCCCATGTTGATAAAAAAGGCAGCGTCTTCATTTTTGCTGTAGGCAGTTTGTGCCAGCTTGCGCCAGCCGCTGTAATCGGATGACTGCGAATCGGGAAATATCAGCGCTTTAAAGCTGTCTGGCTGCGCGGCCGGAAGTTTGTGCCAGCCGGTGCGGCAGCCTTCGTAGCCTGCGCGGTATTCGTAGGCACTGCCGGGTTCAAGCCCTGTCAGCGCAGCGGTGTAAACGTAAAGGGTGCCGCTGCCGGTGTTAAGCTCCTGCACGGAGGCAGGCACGGCTGTTATTTGCCCTGCGGCGTTTTTATATTCGGCCGCCGGGTTTTCAAGCTTTTCATCAGCCTGCCACATAATGGTGCGGCTTGTTGAAGCGTCGGCGGTAATCAGCTGGCGCAGAAAGCTTATTTTATCCGCATCGGCGTAATTTTCGGCCTGCCCGGTTGCAGGTGCGGTATATACGGCGCAGCCTGCTGCCAAAAATACCGCCAGTACAATAATGTATTTAAGATATTTTTTCATAAGCATTACTCCTTTAAAACAGCGTAATTTTATGGCTAATATTAATATATCAGTTATAGTGAACTTCAAGTCAAGCGGTTTTCAAAAATTTTTTACTTGACTTAAAGTGCACTCCAAAGTATATATTATATAAAACGAACAATAAAGGAGAATGCCGATGAACCTTTTTATGATTGTTATGTATTCGTATCTGGCCGCCATGGGCATCGCCGTATGGTTTTACTACCGCACTCTTATTCCGGGGCTTACGTCATGGCTGTGGCCGCTTGCCGTAGTTGGCTGCACTGCAAGCTACCTTGTAAGCCACAGCGGCTATATCGTTCACCCGGAGCCTCTTGCACGCGCACTGGCGTGGATTGGCAATGTATGGATTCTGTTCGGTTTTTACAGCCTTTTGCTGATGCTTTTAAACGGTATTTTAATTATACCGGCCAAAATTTTCGGCGTGCATTACCGTTTCAGCACACCGCTGGCCGTGATTGGGCTTGTTGTTATAAGCGCTTCCATTATTTTTGGCATTTATAAAGCCATGAACCCCATAGTGCGTACGGAAACGGTGGCTGCCTCCAAAAATATTGAAGCCGATACCAAAATAGTGCTGGTAACGGATTTGCACCTTGGGCATATTAACGCACTTGGCGCAGCGCAGGACGTTGTGCAGCGCATAAACGCCCAAAAGCCGGATCTGGTTTTGATAGGGGGCGATATTGTTGACGAAAAGCTCAGCTATGTGCTGGATAACGGCTCGCTGGAAGCGCTGAAATTTGATGCGCCGCTGGGAACCTATGCCGTTTACGGCAACCACGATTACCTTGACGGCGAAATGAAGGAAATACGCAGGATTTTAGGGGCAAACGGCATTACGCTGCTGGAAAATGAAAGCGCCGTGCTGCCGCAGGGCATAAAACTTACCGGCCTGCGCGATTACAGCCGCGACCGTGGTACGGAAGCGCTGGAACGCCTAGCAGAAGGCAATGCTGATTATTTCAGCGTTTTAATTGACCATCAGCCGCGGCGTTTGTTTGAAGCCGCCAAGGCAGGCTATGACTTGAGCGTTTCCGGGCATACACATGCCGGGCAGGTATGGCCGTTCCGCTATATTACCCAAAGCATGTACCTGCTTGACTACGGCATGACCTATGTTGACGGCATGGCGGCAATCGTAAGCAACGGCAACGGCTTCTGGGGTCCGCCGGTGCGCATGGGCCCATACCCCGAAATTGTTGTTATCAACGTTAAAAAAGCAGGTTAAAATTCAGCACCGCTCAAACGGGCGGTGTTTTTCTTTGTAAGAAACATGTTAAGCCAACCGTTAAACTGTAATTTTTTTAACAATGTATATTTAAAATTGCGTTTTGTACACAAAAATCCTTACAAAAATAACAAAATACTTGCCTGTAAAACGCTAAAGTGCTACAATTTATAATTATAAAAGTACACCATAATTTGCATTGTACTGATTTTAAAAAGTATTTGGAGGGAAAGAAAAATGAAATTTGCCAAACGTATGGAAAGGATGCAGGCATCCGAAATCCGTGAACTCTTAAAACTTACCGCACAGCCGGATATTATCTCTTTTGCAGGCGGCCTGCCCGCACCGGAACTGTTCCCGGTTGAAGAAATTGCCAAAGTTTCCCATGACCTGGTAGAAAAAGAAGGCCGTCAGCTGCTGCAATACGCAACTACCGAAGGCCGCCCGACCCTGCGCGCTAAAATTGCCAAACGCATGAAAGATAAATACCATACCGAAGTTGACCCGGACGATATTCTTATTACAACCGGCAGCCAGCAGTGCCTTGATTTTGCAGGCAAACTGTTCCTTGACCCCGGCGATGTTGTTCTGTGCGAAAGCCCGTCCTACCTCGGCGCATTGAACGCTTTCAATGCTTACGAGCCTAAATTTGTAGAAGTTCCGACCGATGACGGCGGCCTGATTCCGGAAGAACTGGATAAAATTCTTGCCACTACCCCGAACTGCAAATTCATTTATGTAATTCCTGATTTCCAGAACCCGACCGGCCGTACCTGGAGCCTTGAACGCCGCCATAA
>UMCD01025658.1_pt1 | contig 25798 bp, 30 predicted proteins | sample 1964161 | NCBI WGS metagenome assembly UMCD01 (sample SAMEA4835961, study PRJEB28245) | human gut metagenome | biome: gut microbiome; material: fecal sample | place: Denmark | collected 2008 | reverse complement strand
TGTGCAACTTTTATTTTTCAAACACGCTCTAGAACGGTGACGGTATTTCTCGCAAACCTTGATATAGATTTTGTAATAATCAGGTCAATCTCTCCTGCCCTTGCCTTCTCCATCACTCTCTGGAACTGTGGTCGGTTCTCACAATAACCGGATATGCCTTGATCAGCAAATACTCCGATAAATTCATATTCTGGATTTCCGGTAATCAGTCTCCCATAGGTTTCCATCTGATTTTCAAGAGAGTCTTCCTGTCTTCTGCTATCTGTGGAAACTCTGGCATAAGCACAAACCCTTTTCTTTTGTAAGACCGAAGCTGGTCGTTTGTTAATCACTTTTACTCGCACGTTACATCACTTCCTTCAAAAAACCTTTTCTGGAACTCCTGAATCCTTCGGAAAATGGCTTGTGCATCCTCTACCTTGTCAATGCACACCACATCCACATTTTTCTTACTGTAAATCAGCATGAACTCCATAAACTGCCCCCAGTTACGGGCAATCGTGGCAGCCCTCATGGTAACCACCACATCTATCTTCTTTGCTGCGATTTCCGCTTTCAGACGATTAAATTCTTTTCTGTTGGGTCGGCTCCTGAAGCTTCCTCAAAGAATATCTGCAAATCCCATTTCTGTTTTCCATATTCTTCTTCCAACCGCCTCATTACATCGTCCAGATATTTTTCATAGTCTCTGTCACGATGGTTGACTCTGCAGTAAAAAGCCACCCTATTTATCGTTCCTGCAATCACCATATAAATAAGTACTCCTTTCGTTTTTGGCAGTGTATAAATCACTCTAAACCCCTGTAAAGTCAAGCAATTCTGCGGTTTCCACCCACTCTTTTTCCACTCTGTCCAAACTTATTCAATAAAAAAAGACCAGACATTTCGCCTGATCTTTTCATACTAATCACTTATTTTTTTCGCAACTGCAATATTGGTACAACTTTTTCCTCTACCTTTAAGGTATCTGGGCGCAAATGAAGAAGCTCCTCCATATCTTCTGGATATAAAGTCACTCCATTTTTTTTGAATAAATCCAATATTTCTTTCGCCGTAAGTACATTTTGCTCTATCAGTAAATCAATGGCTCCTTGAAATATATTTTCATTCAAGGAATATGGTACATCGCCAGGTTCTTTAATTCTCCACCCATTTTTTGAAACTTGACGCATTAAATACTGATACTGGTTATCAGACATAATGCCCAACTGGTGTGTACGGTAAATCATTGCCTGAATAGATACCTTCCACTTATTTTTTAAGAACTGATAATATTTTAAATCTGTAGGATATGAAGCAATGTCTTTACCAAAGCTGTCTCTAGGTAACAAAAATGCACTCGCAAACATGTTCGCCTGACGTTCTCTTGCTTTAAACTCATCTTTTGTTATAGCTTCCAGATCCTCACTCCATGGATGCAATAATATGTGTCCCAACTCATGAGCCATGTCAAAGCGAATTCTGCCTTCTGGTCTGTTTCCTAATGCAACTGCAATAAAATAAATATCATTTCCCGCCACTATAGTTCGCTGACTAAACGCATCTATTTTATCTTCGTTGGTATCAAATCCCGTTACAATTATTCCATTTTTTTCTAAAAGATACTGTAAATCCTTTATTGGTCCAGTACCAATATCCCAATATTTTCTTACCTGAGCAGCAATATCCTCTATTTCTTGAATTGCATCCTCGTTCTCACACTCAAATACATCATCACATCCTACAAAATCAACACTTGGTAAATTCATTTCAGGAAATGAAATGAATTCCAGAAGTATCTCATACATTTTTGCTACATATTCCAACTTAATACTCTGCGCTGTTCTATCTTTCTTTGTAGCACTTGCCAATGAACGAAAATAGGTTGTTTCTGTTTTTGCAGCATAACTATCCTTTTGAAAAAAGTAATCATACGGAAAGTTAAGCTCTGATGCCAAGAGCCTAACTTTCATATAATCTGGTGTGTTATTATCATTCTCATATAAGGAAATTGACTGCTTACTGATTTCGGTCCGCTTCGCTAATTCAGTAAGCGTCAACCCTCTATACATTCTTGCACTTCTTAATCTCTCACCGTAAAACTTTTTTTCTATCATAATCAATATCTCCTGAATTTATTTTCAGGCCTTTTTCTCGATTTCCCGAAGTTTTGGCTTTATACCACTCTTTATAGCAACTAAGCCCTTCTTATCCGGCTTCGCATCTTCGTCTGTATCTTCTGAAGGCCCAATATCTGTAAGCCGTGCAAAGTCTGGTTTAATATATTGCATAAGAGACGCTTCATCTACAACATTAAAATCTTTATCTAAAAACCTCAGTTTAATATCTTTGATTTCCCCATTCTCCGCTTTATATGCAATAATATAATGTTTATAATCTTCTTCTACATTAATCATTCCCTGACTAATTTTTTCAAAATCCTGTTCCAACACATCTGTATCAAAAATCGTGATTCCAAAATCTTCCAATGTCATTTGTCTTTCTTTCGCAATACAATCCTTATTTTCGACATAAAGAACTGATTGTAAATAGTGTGGATTTTCACGATTTTTCTTTTTGGGAACGCCAGACAATGTACCTTCTGTCATTATCGAATAGGTAATATGTTCTTTTCGATCAATGACCATTCTTCCAGACCAACCATACCTCTGGAAAGGAACAAGATCAATATCATCTTTCACCACATGTGTTCTTAAGTTTGTATTGATATTGTCCCCTCTTAGAAGTATAATCGCATTATTAGTTTCCCGATGATTTTCTCTTAAATATTGTTGCAAATCATCCCCGATAGCTTTCTCTATGCAATAAACAATTTTTCTGAGTAAATCATCATTGATTACAATTTGAGTATTTCTATTCACGTCCAACGAAATTACCTCCTAACCTTATTCTGTTTTTAATTTTTACATAAAATATTATTTTTGTCAAGTGGTACTTCATTTTCTTTTTAATTTGTATATTCCAATGTTAATAACTAAATCCTGTGAACATAATCCAGTGAAATCCATCCATCACGATTTTTCTGATAAGATTTCAGAAGCCCCCAAAGGCTCGCACCCTTGCCTTCTGCTTCTTCCACAATAGTGAAAGCACCTTTTCCGGTGTACTTACCTGTTTTGTCGTAGTCTGTTCCCGGACCCTTGCGGATGTTCAAATCTTCGATGGATACTCTCACAAGATACGGTTTAAATGTATCATTGGAATAAATCACTTTACCGGATTCATCAAATACGGAATATCCTTCATTTTCATCTGCACACCTCTTGGCATTTTCCAAACTATGGAATGCACCTTTCTGCGTGTCAAAATCTGCCCATGTCTTACGCACACGGTACCAGACTTCCTCCGGTTCTGCTGCCTCGCTCTTAATTCCAATCATAGCATTTAAGATTGTAATAATCTTTGCACCATATCCGGCCCCTGCTGCCCATCCTTTTCCGGCTGGATTTTCTTTCTGTCCAAGCCACTCCACATATTCCGCACAGCCTCTTGCGACATACTTGAAGCGTGGATCAACGCATTCATTCTTCAAATCCACTGTGGAAGCATAGGCTTTCAAATGCTGAACCTGCGCCCTGATACCAAGCTGTGGTGTATCAAAGGAATTTCCCTTCATTCCATTAGACGTCACTCCCATACCACAGAAGTTATTCTGGTCGAGCGTTACTGCAGAACCAGAAAATCCGAAATTACCTGTTTCCAGACAAGACTGTGCAAAGGCAATATCACCACGGACCCCCTCTGCCTTGGTCCTATGTCAAGAAAAAATACAAATTAAATGTAACCAATTTTCTCTTTTTATGTAATTGTTAGCTTGCCAAGTCTTTTACGGTTATTTCCAACTTTTTTAAATATTGTTCCTCATAATCATTGGGAGATATGGTTGTTTGGGTATACGGCTTTACCCACTGTGCTTTTATTCCCATTTGACGCATATAATTTCCCACTGTTTTTTCAGCAACACACTCTCCTGATTTCCGTAATTCTACAGTAATTTTAGGTGCGCCATAGTTTTGATGGGAAGCATCATAAATCTTTTGGATTTTTTCTTTTAAAACGGTTCGATGGACAGACGTGTCCGAAGGAACCCGTTTTTTCCACGCATTATAGCCAGATCGTGAAACGTCTAATTTTTTCAGTATCCCGCTGACAGAAACTTGGCGTTTCACTGGCAGGTTATTAATTTCCTTCACATATTTTGATGTGGCAGAGTAAAGAGTTTTCGTCATTTTCCCAGAATACCGATTGCTTTTTTTAATATTTCTAATGCATCCTTTGTATCTCGTAATTCACGCTGTAGCCGTGCAATCTCTTTTGCTTCATCACTTGCATAATTACCAGATCCACGTGTTGGAACACTGCCTTCATGTTCCTTTGCTGCCCTTATCCACTTCTTCAATGCAGATTCACTAATGCCAAGATTTTCTGCACATTTGCAAAGTGCTATATCCGAATGTTCCAATCGATACCGTACTGCGTCTTTTTTAAACTCCTGTGAATATTTTGTACCTTTTGCCATAACCATTCTCCTTCCTGATCTATGACTATCATATAATATTTATTGAAAATGGTCATGTTTATTTTGTACTATTTATATTCTAGCACCAATAGAGAGAATCTTTGGAACAGCGAAAGAACATCATGGTTTTCGTTATACCCAGTACATAGGAAAAGCACGGATGGAAATGAAAGCCGGGCTTACTTTTGCATGCATGAATCTGAAAAAACTAGCGAAGATACTGGCTATGAGAAATGGAAACTCAGTGCTGTCTATGCTTAAAATATTTATTTTATCGGATAAAATGAAAACAATAGAAAAATGGTGTCTGATCTAAGAACCAAACACCACTTTGTCTACAGTCTGGAGCACTGAGAAGTCAGCGCCTTTTTTGTTTCGGGTACTCATGGTTTACTGTGTACAAATGGAGTAACATATTGTCCATTAACATATGTAAATGCACCATCAACTTTTGCAAATCCCATTTCTCTTATGCGCATCTTAACTGCCTGTTTTGATAATCCATAGAAATCAGCTAATTCTGAAATCATTTCCTCGATTTGATAACCATCCGTACCATCAAAATGAATATGGTATTTTTCTACGAGTTCTAAAATTTTTATTTTTGCTGTATTTGTTGACATCAAGATATGTGGAGCAACTCCATTAGCTTGCCACTCCATCCAATCCACAGCCTTCCACTTTTCTGAATCTTTTGCGTTGCTACCTATAGAACACTGTATTATTTTCCCTAATTAAACATTTGCTCCAAGCATCTTCATCAAAGCATGATACGGTTGATGCCTATACCAATGGAAGCACTCATGCGCAATGGTAAAATCCACAGTACCTAAGATTCGTTCATAATATACACGAGGATCTATCAAAACTGTTCCACGTTTGGCATTTCTGATAACAATATTCTTGTTTTCATCCTTAATATTTCCGTCTTCAAAAACAACCAAACCAAAAATGTCAAGTTCTGATGAAATCAACGAATCTTCTATGACCGAAAGACCCATATCCTCTGCAATTTTTCTAATAGGAACAGCTACCGGTTCCTGTAAAGCCAAAGGATAATATTTCCCCAGGAATTTTGTAGCTTCATTTTCAAAAGCATCTCTTGAAATAATCGGTACCAATTCACCGGAATACTTGTCATTATCTGAATCTTCCTGTTGCTCACATTCATTAATATTTATAATTTCAAAATCTGTTAGTTCCACGCCTAAAAGAACTTTACACCTTACATCAAGCCATTTTTCAGTAAACGAACCCCTACCCGTTGAAGATATAGAATGTTCGATATCACAACTAACGATTACAGAAAAGCTAATCGCACCATCATCTACCTGTTCAATATGGACTACATTTTGGATTTCAATGTCTGATAGTGTAGCTTTATTCTCTTTCACTTTTTCCGTCATATAATCAAGAACAACGTCTTTTATCTCATCATATCTTCTTTGGTCGATTAATTTTTGCAAAGGACTCTCATCCTGAGCATCATAATAGTCTAGTCTTGAATCATTCAATTCTTTTCGTACTGCTCTCCAGTTTTTCATATACATGTCCATATATGCAATGAATGTCGAATTATGTGTACGTTCCCTCAGATGAATCAATTCATGTAAAATAACATATTCTAAACATTCAATAGGTTTCTGAGCCAACTGCAGATTAAACCACAGCTTCTTTTTTTCAGTGTTACAGGTTCCCCAACGCGTAACCATATATTTTGTTTGCCACGACTCACAGTGAAGCTCAGTAATTTGTTCCCATTTAGGAAGAAGTCTTTCTATCTCAACTTTTAGTAAGCTACGATACTGTTCACGCACATAGTTTTCTCGTTGCTTAACCGTACTATATTCTCTCATTGAAAGAATTACTTTATCTCCTTGAATTTCAAAGCTGTTCTTTTGAGCATCTGGTACAAAGGATAAGTAATACTGTTTGCCCCAGATGTACATAGTTTCACCGCTAACATACTGTCGCTTAGCACTTCTTGGTTGTTGCTGAAACTTCTCAATTTGTTTTTTTATCCAACTGAGATTGGTTCGAGCATACACCTCGATTGCCTTATCATCCATTGATAATGGTGCCGAAATAACAACATGTCCATCAGGCGGTTTTATGCTGAAGCTGGGATACCAACCTATCACGGAACAGCAAAACGATTGATGGGAACTGTCCATTATCTTGGCGACAGTTTCTACCCTGCCATCATTGATAAGGAAACCTACCAGAAAGCACAAGAAGAACGTAAACGCCGAGCCACAAAACTTGGACGAAATAATAAGCAAACACAGATGAAGGAAATAAAGATACCTACCCGTTTTCATATGGACGAGGTCACCTTCCTGCATGACAATCCTATGAAACAGGCAGAATATCTGTACAGCCTCATAAAAAGCGAGAGTCAATAATGGGAAATGTAATGTTGATTCCTGCAAGGCGACAAGTTGGAAACAACGTTCGCAAGCAGGAAGAAGAAAAACCAAAGCTCCGAGTCGCAGCGTACTGTCGTGTCAGTACAGACAGCGATGAGCAGGCTACCAGCTACGAAGCTCAGGTAGAACACTATACAGAATATATTCAAAAAAATCCTGATTGGGAATTTGCCGGTATTTATGCCGATGACGGTATCTCCGGCACGAACACCAAAAAACGTGAAGAATTTAATCACATGATTGATGACTGTAAGGCTGGTAACATTGATATGATTATTACCAAATCCATCAGTCGATTTGCCAGAAACACACTGGACTGCCTAAAATACATCAGACAACTCAAAGACATGAACATTCCTGTTCTGTTTGAAAAGGAGTCAATCAACACAATGAATGCCAAAGGCGAGGTTCTTATCACCATCATGGCTTCTCTGGCCCAGCAGGAATCGCAGTCCTTAAGTCAAAATGTCAAGATGGGCTTTACAATATCGCTACCAGCAAGGCAAGGTACAAATCAACCACAATCGCTTCCTTGGCTACACGAAGGACGCGGACGGCAACCTTATCATCGATCCAGAACAGGCAGAAATCGTAAAACGCATTTATCGAGAATATTTAGAAGGTCTCAGTATGGACAAGATTTCCGCCGGTCTGGAGCGTGACGGTATTCTTACCGGTGCCGGAGGAAAAAGATGGCACACTAGCACTATCAACAAGATTCTCCGAAACGAGAAATACATCGGCGATGCCCTGCTCCAGAAAACCTACACAACAGACTTTCTGAACAAAACCAGAGTCAAGAACAACGGTCTCGTTCCTCAATACTATGTAGAAGGTAACCACGAAGCCATTATTCCGAAAGAAATCTACTTACAGGTTCAAGAAGAGTTGGTCCGCAGGCGAGTAGTTAAAACCAGTGCCAACGGCAAGAAACGAAGCTACATCTGCAATCACTGCTTCTCCCAAATCATCATCTGCGGAGAATGCGGTGAAATGTTCCGAAGGCTCCATTGGAACAATCGTGGAGTCAAATCTATCGTCTGGCGTTGCATCAGTAGACTTGAATCCACTGGACTGGAATGCCACGCCAGAACCATCAACGAACTGGTCCTTCAGGATGCTGTTGTCAAAGCTATCAACCAGATGCTTGGAGACAAAAGCAGCTATCAAGCACAACTACAGCTCAACATTGCCTCAGTCATCCGAGCTTCGCAGGCAACTTCCGTTGAGAACATCGACGAGAAGCTAATGACCTTGCAACAAGAGCTTATCCAGAAAGCCCAGAGCAAAGAAGCCTATGACGAGATTGCCGATGAAATATTCCGTCTTCGAGAACTCCGCCAGAAGACCACTATAGACACTGCCGCAAGGGATGAACAGATAAAGTGGATCACCATCTAGGATGACCACATCACCGTAGAACTAAAATCCGGTGTCAGCATCGACGTTGATGCATAACTCCATAGACGCACGAAACCCTCCTGACCATGATGGCCGGGAGGGTTATTTTCTTTACTTCGTATAAGTTATGATTCCAGATAAATTTCCATCTGAATGCTTTGATTTTATAGTGTATTCTATATCAAATTTTTCTGTTGATGAACTTATTAATAAAGCTGGCCCTAACCATTTTTTCTCCCTTGCTCTGAGCGAACCAATGGAAAACTCAAACTCACAGTGTGTAATTGGTATCGCAATATACTTTGATATTTCTCGTCCATAATCGTCTGAATTGTATCTTGGATTCCCATTAATTCCGGCTCCACTAAACTGTGCTCTGACAGCAGCTTGACTCTCTGCTAAACTATCATTTATGTTGTAAGATATGTCGGTATCATAGGATATATCTGCCGTTTCTGGCATCAATAAAAGTTCCTTAATGATATCTTCCTCATAAATCAAGCCCTCCAAGCCCTGCATTTCAGAGTTTATCAGTTTTTTCGATGGGCGAATTATATCAACATTTCCTTTAACACAAAAGTGAATATCAACATCTTCGTCGTAAACAGTAGAAACATTTTCAATTGCAAGCGGTAAAAACAACATTCCATCAAAGGTAGTTACGTACCAGTCCATCATCTGTACTCGATGTAAACTGTATTCTAACTCTGTTATTTTATTATGCTTATCTTTTTCCTCTTGTGTTCCGTCATAAGATGTTCCGCCTAATAATTCTGACTGCACTTCCAAATTTCCAAAATCAAAGAAGTCTCTATCACCGGAAATGTCTACATTAAGATATTCTTTTGCTAAATCAATAATAGCTTTTTTATCCTCATCTTTGATGTTTACCCTGTGTCTTTGAAACAAGTTCAACTTAAAGGAATTTTTTATTGGAGTTAACACTGTTCCATCTTCACGAATAATATCAAGAACATCTTTAGAAGAATCATTTTCTTCCTCTACACTATGAAGTTCTGAAGGTTTTGGTATCCCAATCTTTTTGATTTGCTCTAACAACACAGCGCATTCTTCTAGTATTTGCTCTTTATGTTTAATGAATAAAGAAGCCTTCGATATTTCATACGGGTTGAGACTATCAGAAATCACTCCATCATCGTAACTACCTATACGTAAATTGGAGAAGCCTGATTTGACACGCTTGCCCTTTTCCAGTACATTTTCAACGGTATCTTGTATTACACTTTTTATATACCGTTTTATTTCGCCTTTACTTTTTCCATCTTTTAACGAAAATGGAGTCAATCTTCGACTTGCGATATCGAAAGGCATATTCTCTGGTGCTCCATAATCAGAATTCAAAACACATATTACTCTATCCCAACCTACAACATGCGTAGCATATCCTAACTCAAGCATTACATTAGGATTCGGCATATATTTTATCTTCTTATTTCCATCTTTATCAATTGTCTCGTATTGACATACCGCACTAACATCTGCAACAAAAATATCGCAATCATCAATCTTTGAAAAAATTGTCTGCGCTATATCCGGGGATCCAAATTTCCCCTTTGTATCACGGTCAGCTTCAATATCAACTGTATCTCTCAACAAACGAACTGCATCTTTAATACTGTCTTGTATTATGTTCCTTGTATCACTTCCCGGCAAATCAGATTGCCAAGAATAAAATATTGTAATCTGCGAATCAGCCATATACCAAATCCTCCTGTTATCTATTCCACTGCCAAGTCTGTCTCTTAATATCGAGTGGCTTAAACTGCGGTCGGCTCTGACAATAATCCCAGTGCCACAACCTATGACATCAAATCCACAGCTTAAACCCTACCACAATTTTCCGGCCATCCACTTTTTCTTCGGTCAGGCTGACAAGTAGATATGTTTCCATACAAGAAAACCGAGCTTTCCGCAAGGCTTCTTACGATGATACTAACCTTACAAAAAGCCCGGAAATACGCCACTTTTCAGCCTTTATTTATCTTTCCTTGACAGCAAACAAACCGTCTCCACATGCACCGTTTGTTGCTTATGTTCAAGCAAAGTTTTCAATAGCTTTTCAAAGACTCATTTACTAGCTAAAATACTACTTTTTTCAACTTGTTTAACATTTTAGTTTCTATAAGTATTATCTAGCCGCATTGACTCGGTGGCAAATGGGTGGCATTGCCACCTTTGAACTGCTTTCTTCACTTCAAATAGTTTATTTACACTTAATAAGTGTACCTCGTTTTAATAAATTAAGCAACTTTGTATTTTGTGTGGCAGTACCGGTATAATTTTTAATCCCGTTTAAGGTTGCAATCCTTTTTCTGTTATTCTTTCCGGAGTTGATACCTAATGATTTCAGTGCATCCACAAGCGATTTCGACTTGCCTTTATATTTCGGATAATATACAACTTTTTTCGCAACTGGTTCTTTGTAGAGTACGTTCAAATCAAAATTGCCAGAATTTCCGCTTGAGATTATTTTTGGAAATCTCCCTTTAGATGTGTACTGCCATGCAATGTTGGCTGCGGCAGGTTTTTTCTCCTGGTCCGGATTTGTTGCAATCTGCATACGAGCATCCCCACGATAATAACGGGCAATCCACCAATTATTACACTTTACGAGTTTTCTATCAATATGTTCGTTGTAGTAACTCATTCCTGTGTAAACACCGAACAGATAACCTCTCTCCTCTACAACCTGCTGTGCTGCATTGATGATTTCGGCGATTTTCGCCTTGCTTAATGATGCCTGCACTTTATCTTCGATATCAAACCATACTCCATATTTAAAAGATGATTTGTCAATCTTATCTAAGATATCACAGACCAATTTCATGTCGGATTTAGCTTTTGCGGCTGTTGTGGCGTATGAGTAATTGTATACTCCCCAGCCGATTTTGTTTTTATTACAGGCCTGGTAGTTTCTGTTGAAACCGTTGTCAATTTTTAAATCCTTACGAATAATCTTTAAGATAGTTCCCTGGCAACCGTATGTCTTTGCCTTCTCCCAGTTTACTGTGCCATTGTATGATGACACATCAATTAATTTTTTCATTCTTACTCCTCCTTACACTCTGGCAGTCCTGCAACGCTAGTCAGTAAGCTTACAACGCCCGCAAGTGCTGCTGTACCAATTACAGTCGTCCACTCTACCGCATTGATAGATACCGCGGCGGGAATTAATGCGACTGCTGTCTGCGCTGCTGTTTTCACTGCTCTTACTCCTGCACATTTTAACCACTTCTTTGTTTTTACACTAATATTCATAACTAATCCTCCTGATCGTGTGCTTGTTTATTAATATGTTTCTCGATTTTGTCAATCGCTTCTGTGACAGGGCCATTACACCCCTGCTCCTTCAGCCCCTTCAAACAAGCGAGAATGCCATAGGTCAACAAGCACTGCTCGCCTTTCATCCTTTCGATTTCCTCGTCCTGTTTATTCTGTTTTAAGTACCACCGATATGCCCCGAAAACAGCACCACCGATTGCGGATACCGCTCCGAGCAATGCCCCGGCGGTAATGATTGTATTTGCATCTATGTACACAGTCATCTTCCTCATTTCACCACAATTATTCCCTTGTACTTTGTGTTTGTACATTTTTTTGCATTCTCCTTTTCAACTGTCGTTGTGTTCTTATGACCATCAGAAAACCGCCAGATTTTACCCGATTTTAGATCTCTCAGCAAGACAACCGTATGAATCGGATTTCTCTCCTCAAAAAGAATCATATACCCTTTTCCGAGGAGTTTCTGTAATCTCTCATTGCTTAATGGGGTCTTATAAACCGCAGGTTTTCCAGGGCAGATCTGGTTAATTCCCTTAACGATTTCTGTTAAGGGATATTTGGCGCCGCATTTTAAATGTTTCCGGCAATATGCAAGACACTGCTGCATATTTTTCTTGATGCCCTTGTAGCGTAGAGCCATGTAAAACGCCACCAGACTGCATCCATGACGCTGGATAAAGTCGCTCTTGAAATCATGCTGACTTGGAACAGGAATCTGTCTTCCATTGTCTAAAATAATTCGCCACGGGTATTTCTTTTTTCTCTTCCTGTTTTTTGTTGCTACTATTCTCATTGTTTTCACCTCCTTAGAGAACAAAAAATACACAATAATATTAAAAATTACTATTGTGTATCATGTAAAATATGTTATTATAATTTTACAACCTACTTTCGTAGGTTAGTATTTTTTTCATTTTTTAAATAGCTCCTTCGGGAGCTATTTTTTGTATATCAAATAGTAATGCGATTACGGAGCACAAGATTAATTCATCTTTTGCTGATATAGAAAACGAAAGAACAGGATTTTATGCTATTTCATATGGTAATACTACACCTTCTTCCGATCCAAGTGCCCCTGATACTTCCACTGCAGCACATTTCTGGTTTGTAATACATGCGCAAAGATTTGCAACTAGAAAATTAGAAATTGCTATATCTCCTTTTAGGGAGCGTAATACACTTTATTTTCGTACATATCATGATAGGGCCTGGTACGGTTGGTATGCATTAACAGGTGAAAAAGTAACCAATTAAAGCTTTATAAAATAGTAAGCGTCTTAGGGCATATACACTTAAAGCAAACACTACTCTGACTATCGAATTAGAGTACGACACTTGTTATTTTCTTGTTATAACAGGAATGAGCAATAATGATATACCTCCTTCAACAACAAATGTGTATACAGTTACGGTAGCAGCCGAAACACGAAGCAGTGATGTCTCTATCATTCATTCGGATATTAGCAACATCGAGGTTTCAATCGAAGGAAATAAATTAACTTTGTGTAGCACCGCATGGAAGAAAATCTTCATTAAATAGTAATAAAATTACAACAAATTCCCCCGTTATAAGAACGGATGTGAAGGAATATGTTTTAACGTTGCCTAGTAGCAAATTGCATTTTTTTCGCACAATAAGCAATACGCCTGGAGCCGCCGCAACTGGTAGTTGCATTTATATATTTTATATGCTCAACGAAAAAACTAATGGTGTTGGTATCGCAGTAAGTTATTCGACCCCTTGTGTTTATTATGTGAAACTTGAAGAAGGTGAATTAAAACATATTGCTTTATCTTAAATAGTAAGCCATTCATGATGCATCTTCCTGTGTCTGTGAGCTTGCAGGACACCATTGCCACAATATCAATTGATATTGCCGATGCTGAACGAGGTGTGATTATTATCGCTGGTCGTTTCGGTGGAGAAATTTATTTTTCTTCAATTATCAACTATGGCTCAACATGGGATGTAAAGCAGGTGGTCTTCTCCAGTAGCAACACCATTAAAAATGAGCAAAACAAAAAAGTTCTTACCATAACCAGCGCAAAAGCTATTTCCAGCAAATATGAGGTCAATGCAGTATTGATTAAATAGTAATGGCAAGTATGAAGGAATATTCACATTAAAGCCGTCAATAGCAATGACTTTTCCAATCAAAATGAGACATGCTTATGTGCTTCTTTTTAAATACATAGACCAAGACACAATAAAAAGCATTCGTGCCTGCATTGTGTGTTCTAAGCAGAGAGAAGATGCAGAAGGGATGGCTCTGTGGCTTACTCAAGAAACAGAGTCTATAGCCATATTGATAGAGACCGAATCATGTTCTGTTACATCTAAAAAATCCTGGATTGCTTTGTCTGTACATGAGCTATAAAATAGTAAGGTACGAGTTGAGACAAATGTTGCAGACCTTAATCTTGATACATCAAAATATATCAGCTCAAAAGTTTCTCTTGCCATACTTATCGCCCGTACTGACACGCTAAATCGACCCGGCTATACAGGATATGTACTCTGCTTGTTCTGGATTTACGGCAAATGGTGCACCCAAATTTCTGTTCCGGATTCTGCGAATAATTCGCTAAAAATTCGTTCGCGTTCGAATGACGGAACTTGGAGCGATTGGATGAATATAAAATAGTAAGGCTCAAATTGTCTGTGTCACAGGAACAACAAATGATGTTGGGATTGTGACGATCTACGGAAAGTTTGCGGTGAGTAAAGCTTATTGCCTATCCAATGTTGCTTCGCAATTAACAACGCCTTATCGTATAACTGTAGATTCGATTTCCTCTACAAATCTCCGATTAAGGATTAGAGATATTGCAACTAACAAGGCTTTAGCAAACGCAGATTTACCAAAGTTTGATGTACTCATTGTCGGAAAATAATTTTCCACTTCCCATTTAGCCTAGCAGTCTGCTTCTCCTCTTTTTCCTTGCCTTCTCCCTTGAATTTCTTTTTCTTTCCACGCAGAATAAACCGCCATTTCTGCCGGTTTGAAAAATCATTATAAAACGTTGCGTTAGGCTATGTAACGTCTAAAAGATGCTTTTACATTTTCCTCACTGACAGTTACATAAAGCATAGTCGTGTCTGGTTTCTGATGACCTGCGTAAGCTTGTATCTCCTGTAACGGAATACCTCTGTTCCCTGCGTCTGTAAGCAACGTCCTACGGAATTTGTGTGGATGAGCATGGATACCTGTCTTTTTACCCAGTGTCCGCAACATCGACTGTATTGCTTGCTTTCCCAGACGGCTGTGTGGCTGCTTATTGCTCACAAATAGAGCTGGATTCATATCTGTCCTTGCAAACAGATACTTTTTCAGATGATATGCACACTCATCTGTTAGATACACCTTTCGTTCTTTCTTTCCTTTTTCTCCGTAAATAATTACCTCTTTATTGCTCCAGTCTATATCTTTTCTGTCTAATCTTATTACCTCTCCTATTCTTGCTGCTGTTGAGTATAAAAACTCCATAATTGCTATATCTCTCTGGCATTCTGCACTACATCGCAGATGTTCCATTTCTGCTTGTGTAAAAGGCTTTTTAATCACCTGCGGTACTTTTATCTTCTTTAGCCTTCGCATTGGATTCTTGGGGATATATCCTTCATCAGATACCCAGGCAAAGAAGCTAGATAAATATCTTCTAATTGTATCAAGATAAGACATGGATATTTTCCGTGTCTCTTGATACATAGCAAGATAATACCGTATGTCATTCGTTGTGATGTCTTGTAATTTTTTATTCAGTGTTGTTATTAATCTTGTTACACAATCATTATAACTTTTCAGCGTTCCTTCTGAACAGTTTTCGATCCTCTTGCTTGCCAGAAATGTTCGAAGTATTTTCTCCCAATGCCGCTCCGAAGTTACCAGATCTGTACATTCCTGTTTTACTTCAATGTTGTGAAATTCCAGAACTAATACGTTCTCTAGCTTCTGTAATTGCTCATTGTCTAAAACTTCCTGCATTCTCATTAAAATTTTGCTCTGAATCTTCTCAATTTCAGTCATAATAAGCACCTCCTATGGCTTAATTTTGCCATAAAAAGTGCTTTGTTCACAATTAAATTAAATGGGAAGAGTATTCCAATCGGAGAATCTCTTACCTCCCCAGTACGTCCGAAACTGAATGTTTCCGGATTCACCGGAAAACATAATCTGATATCCGTACCAAGAGTTAAACAGCGAGATTGCAATGAATGATTTTTCATTATCGTTATTAGAAAATATACAATTGCTTTTGATGTCGTCCAGCAAGGAAACAGCCTCTGAACTCGATACTTTTTTCATGGAAAAACTCTTACTATTTAATGAAGATTTTTTTCCATGTATTACTGGACAAAGTTAATTTATTTCCTTCGATTGAAATATTAACGTCGCTAGTACTTGAACAAACGATAGAGACATCACTTTTTCGTGTTTCAGCTGCTGTTATAACTGTATACACATTTGCTGTTGATGGGGATATATTATTATTACTCAATCCTGCTACAACAAGAAAATAACCAGTGTCGTATTTCAATTCAATAGTCAGCGCAACTCCCCCTTGGAGTACATACATTTTGTAAAAACTTTTACTATTTTATTCGGCAGAGAAGTACTTCCAGTCTGACCAAGCATTGCTATTTCTTTTTCGGCGTATAGCAATCTTATCACTTCCGAAAGAAAAAGCAAGCTGGCAGTTAAAAGCATTGTTCGGATTCTGTTGAATAACAATACACCCATTGCTGCCGAGACTTTCAGGAAGGCCAACGGGATTGACTGCTGTTCTCAATATTATTGCATTAGGAGGACTATCTAAATCATTTATACCTGTCGCAACAATCTGAGAACCCTTACTATTTTATAGTGTTAAAAAATTTTACACATATAAGCTTTTGCATTTTCATCATCATTTCGAATGATGAGCTTATTCTGAATAGTCGTGCATGTTACAGTCTTTTCTGGTGCTGATACAGCTCTAACGAAAGCTTGAGTTCCATTTGAATTGGTATTTGCAAAATACATATTATTGCCACAAAAAACAAGTGCAAATTTCAGAGCTCCGTTTATTGGTATTTCAGTAATATCTTTTTGCGCTGTAGTACCTATTAAGGCGGCAGCCTTACTATTTTACGCACTAGCAATAGAACTCCATTTGCTCCAGCTATCAGTATTTGTTTTTGATGATATGTATATAATGTTGTTGGTACTACAGGCTATTGCAGTACACCAAAAATTAGTTCCATCTTTATATGTTATGTACATAGCAACTCCGTAATCAGAGGGACGATTTTCCGTGCTTTTTGTATATCTGGATAAGAATAATCCATTTGACATGGTATCTGGTTGTGCATTGTTTATTATTTGAGGAAGCAGTCCGAAACTCTTACTATTTTATACGAATTCACATTTAAAATCTCTGTTAGAAATAATTGTGACTTCGTCCCAAGCGGTTACAGTGAAGGTAATCTGATTTTTGTCATCGACAATGGTTGAAGCAATGTCAGCAATTTCAACACCAGAAACCAGGAATGGTTTTCCTGAGTACAAGACATAAAGAGATTTATCACTAAAAATAATGCCGTTAAAATGATATTTATTTTTTATCGTAGTTATTTTTAAAATACACTCCGTACCGTTATTGACGTTTACTTGCGTATGCACTCCGCCGAGGTTACTATTTTGTAACAGAAATTTTCTCCCAATTGCTCCAGGGTCCACTATTTATTTTTCTAGAAATAAAAGCTTCATTTGTGGCTGTTCCAAAGGCAATAGCGATATACCATTTGTTGGAATCTTTGTTATGAGCTAGATATAATATTATTCCGTATTCACTTGGAGCATTTGCCGTTTGAGTTACATAAGTTGCGATAGAGATTCCCGTTTGTAGCGTATCTTGAAATGCATCGGTCAATCGAGTAGGGAACGTCTTACTATTTAATTCATTAAGAGCCGGGATGATTGACTTGCTTTGAGTCTCTAACTGCGAGATTACTGCAGTTGCTAATTTGCCTGCAATCCAATTCCATAATCCGCCGAATGGGGTTCTTTTATTTGCATTTGCCTTGGTATCGGCAATCATAATCTCATCTGCATCTTCTGGTGTCGTTTTGGTTGTGTATTCTTTCCAATTTGCCATAATCTATTACTTCCTTTCTAAAATCTTCATCCAGTCAAATAATCTGAAATCTCCTGTTTCCTGTGCTGTTGTACAAATATATATTGCATCGTCAGCTATCCAAAGGTCTCCCAAATAATACGGGGGTTTGGGGACTACTACTTCAACAGTTATTCCGATCTCATTTCCTGCGAGATCGAGAATCGTATTGCCGACCGTATCGCTCAAAGTGCTCTCTTTAGTAGTAATTGTTGAATCCTCTGTAGTTTTTCCTGGAAACCACGCCTGAATCTTCGTTTTAACTAAAGTTGCTATATCATTTTTATTTGCTTCAATCTGCTCATGGTCTTCGGCGAACTGTGCTGCTACCTGCTGCAGCTTAATTAATTCCTGTGCCGCTACTTCGGTAATATTTACATTCTGCTGATTTCCTGCTTCTTCAACATTTTCCACTTGCGTAGTGCCGGCTTTATTAACTTCCGTTATCTGTTCATTACCAGCACTCTCAATTGCTGTTACCTGTGCTGTCCCAGCATCTTCTACCGCCTGTACGGATGCTGCCTGTTGCTTTGCTACAGCACTAACTGCTGTATTGCCTGCACCTCCGACCATTTTTGTCTGTGTTGTTCCCTCATCCGTAACCGCTTTCGTAGACACATCCTGCTGTGTCGTAATTGCATTAATGGCTGTTTTTCTCACCTCTTCAACAGCTGTCTCTGCTGCAGATGTTTTTTCTGTAACATGTGTATCAAAGCCAGTTACCTGTGCGTTAATATTCTGTTCAGATTCCGCTGCCGCCGTTCTGGAGGCTTCTGCTGACTGTGCATACCCTGCCGCACTGTCCCGGCTTACAGCAGCCTCCTCGGATGCTTCTTGCGTATCCTGCCACATCTGTCTCACGTCTGCCTGTGCAGCTTCGATTTCCTGCTGAGACAGCTCTACAGCTGCTCGCGATGTTTCGACCTGCTTTGCATCATTAACTACATCGTCATGCATTGCGATGTAGTCTGACGTTAATCCACCCGGAGCAGCGACTATCTGCCAATACTCCGAATTTTTACCCTTTTCTGGCTCTATACCAGTTATCGTATTCGGATACTTTACACAGCACATATAAGTTCCGCCCTGATACGATACTGTATCAAGGTATTCATAAGATGCTTCTGAATCATACTCACCTTGTGGATTAAACGTGATATTTCCCAAGTCTGTATCCTGATAATTATTTTCTGTACTTGGCATTTCTTCACCTTCTTTCTATAAACTATAAAGCTACTCTATATTTGAGTCGGCTACCCTCTCGATAAAAATGTATTTTATCTATTGTAGGGTCTGAACACATAATCAATTTACTTCCAACAACTTTAAATGCGGCAAAATAAACATCTCCTCTTTCACCTTTTAGTTCCGATTCTTTCTGCCGCACATAATTATCAATATTCTTCTTTGCTTCCTCTGCTCTACCGGATACAGATGCCGCATCTTTTTTTGTTAATGCAGCGTAATAGGCAGCATTGTCTTCTTTCCTCTCCGGGTAGTCTTTATGTCCATGCGCCCAGGATTCCGCTTCTTTCTCTGCTGTTTCTGCTCTTTCTGCAGATGCATTCACTTTCTCAATCGCTTTTCTGAAAAGGTCCTCCTGCTCTGGAATATCAAAAAGCTCTGGTTTGGGTCGAGCCTTAACCGGAATCGTAATCTTATAACCTGTCCCTCCTGCTCGTTCTTCAGTCAGATAAATATATGCATACACGTTATAACTCTGCAATGCGTCCATATTGTCGAGGCAAGTATCTGGGATAACAACTTCTGTTACATTATCTGAGGTAACTCCTACACGGGTTACAGAAGTTTCTTCATCCTCGATGGCAAAATGTACCTCAACTGCAGCAGGTAAATGTAACCCCTGTATTCTCAGTATCTGCCCATAATCGTATTGCCAGGCATGGCTAGCTATGACTGATGTATTATTTCCAGCAAAAACCGCAAAAACAATATTACTATTCACTTTTTCACCTTCTTTCAATACACAATATCTACGTCAAGATAAAGTTGATTTGGTGCGATATAACGCGGAGAAAGATTATTGAATCCATAATTGATATATGAGCACTCCACATTTACCTTTATGCAAGGGGTTCTGATATCATCAAAATATAATTCGATGTCTCCAACCCCAAATGTTCCAAGCGCATAGATTCCGCTTGAGCTTGGTGCTCCTGGAGAATCAATTTTTTTTATACTTGCTGTTATCTTCATTGCACTAGAGCCGTATTTCATCCAGTAATTTAAGAATTCTGTTGATAATGTAGTTTCAGCGAACATAAATTCCACGGTCGCAGTACAGACTTCTTTGCCTCCCCCTGCGAAATCTCTGTATTTTAAATGTAGCTCACAATGCTCCGTTCTATAATGATATGGTACTGTTTCGCCTGCATCGTAGTGCTGTATGCCCTCCTTATTCATGACTGCTTTCAATTTATCGTTTTCATCATAAATTTCTAATACACCTTTATCATTTTGCGAACCGCCCAGCGCCATTGTCCCCGCTTTTATATAGCTCATATTTATATAAAGTTCGTTCCCTATCTTATAAATTCCCTTAACCGCTCCCTTATTTGTCAATAAATTAAATATCTGTTCCTGCGTTAAGGAATCTTCTGCTAATGTTTTAAGAGTTCCTTTGCCATCAACTGATACTGATGAGGCCAACTGAAATTCTCCAGTGTTTAAATTCCAGAAGTTTTTTCCTGTCCTATCGCTAAGAATTCCTAATATAAGCGTATCTGCATATCCGCCTTCAGCCGTAAATGCTGTCTTCCAATCCCAGTCTCTTCCGTCCTGGGTTCTTGTATTTGCAATCTGAAAGCCTTGTGTGCCCAAGCACATTGCACCGTATGTAGAACTTTCTTTATCTGTATCCTCAAACAAAATTGCTCTTACATCCTGTTTCTGTGCTACATTTTTCTGATATCTTAGCTGTGTATTGATTGCATTAAGTACGCCTTTTATCTTTTCTGCCATAACAGTTTTTGATTGTGAGTTTACAATGCTATTAATTGCATCAACTGCTGAAGACACCTTTTCAAAATACGTCTGTGCAGTATCTCCTAATTTCACAGATGACACAGTGTTTTTTATACAATCCCATTCGATTTCAATTGCTCTAGTTTCTGTTGTAATATCCAGTTTTTTATGTCTGCATTTAACCGTATCTCCAAGACCAATCATTTCGATTGCTTTTACATCACTGTATTCATTCGTATCTGATATCTTAATCATATTTATCTCTATTGAAACAGCCGGCAAATCAATTCCTTCCAAAAATTGTTCTTTACACTTCTTTTTTAATGCCTTTTCTAAATCACTTTGGCTTTCACATACAATATCATTCTCGTCTGGTTCTCCTTGTATATCCTGTTTCAGTTTGATATCTTCAAATACAATTTCTTTTGTATATACTGTGGCATATTTATTAATGTTTTCGGAATCTACAAATACATTTCCGTTTATCGTTCGACCATTATATGCTACTGGAACAATCCTGGTAACAACATCTGACATATCAACTGTATATGTAATCCCATCTATATTCTTACCATATCGTATCTCTGCTCCATAATTTCCTCCTACTCTTTCATTTATGATAATCTTATAATTATCATAAAGAATTTCTCCACCCCACCTTTGCAAAAATGTAGGCTCATCTGAACCAGAAATAGCATCGAGAAGATTTCTTCGTTCAAAATATGCCGTTGAGCTTGTTGAGATATCCGATTTTCCCTCGAAATTTGTTCCGCTAGTCATAATATCAAGAGCTTCTTGTCCATTTTTTATGGTAGGTCTTACATCTTCCAGGAAAACTTCTTTTGCAGCATCAAAAAATATCGGATATGCGACTACATCAATGCTGTAATCCTTTTTTGTCAGCTTATTCACTCGGAATAATTGCCCTTTTCCAACAAAAGTAGGTACCGACAAAATAGACTCTTCCTCTATATATTTCCATCGTCCTTCCGAATCCGTCGGATGGTTCATATTTAAGATCCAGCTTCCATTTAGTGTTGCCTGGAGCTTACACGAGTTTGGTAATAATACCATTTTTCCATTTGTCGTAGGTTTGATAGTATTTTTATCATAAATCTGAATCATTACAAACACCTCCAGTTAGGTATGATCTTCATTTCTGCTCCTGCAACGGAAATCATATTTTTCCCAGGTTTTAGATACAGATCTTCATAGTCTCCATTTACGTAGGTATTCATCATTTCTCCACTTAATTCACGATATGTAATCATTCGTTCCGTATCGATCCGACAGTTTTGTCCTACATTTACATAAAATTTATTTCCGTTGACTGTCAGTGTTGCATTATTATTTCCGGATATAATATACGTCGGATGTGCTAATGCATAGTTATTTTGCAGTACATCTTCTATCTCATATTCTTTTAATCCATCTTCTCTATAGATATAACCGCTACATGTAAATATAGCGGTTATTGTTCCTATTTCTCTATTTTTTCTCTTTACATCGCTTATCTCTACCTTCTTAACTTTATAAAAATATCCTTCATCGTCTGTAAATCTCAATATTCCCAACGGACTAAGTAGCCAGCTCTTTATATCTCTGTATCTTTCAGACCACTGCTGAGGTAATGTCATAAAATTAAGTTCAATCGAAATTTCTATATCTGATACCGTTCCGTCATCAATATAAAGAGAACCATCTTTTCCAGGAATCTCTATGACGGTATAGTTTTTTTTACCTGCTGGTATATCTGGACGCTGCATGACATAGCACCCAATATCTTTTGCTCTTATACCAGCATATTCCATGTCATACTCTTGCATCCTACCATCCTTTCATCTTATTCCTTGCATCTAATTTTTCTGTAAATCCCTGTTCTGATGTTTCAACAATATAATCACGAAACTCTTCATTGCCAACATACACTTTTACATAAGTGACTGGCTGCGGAACAGAAATATTACTATAATCCAAAAAGAGTGTTTTTAATGCTCTTTCCATTATATTTTCTAAATTTTCATAAAAACTATCTAATGGAAGCACTGCTTCTTTTCCAGCCTCTCCTCCTCCAAGAAAGGAGTTTCCCATTCTGCCAAATAATTGTGCTCCAGATAAAATGCCACCTTTCTTATACCAGGAAACGGATATGCTTGGTACTCCTATTGGGTCTAAAGAGAAACCTCCACTTATTGAAAAATGTGGAAGTTTTATTTTAGGTATACTAATAGATGGAAATTTTAACTTCAACGAATCAAATTTTCCCTTAATATCGGAAAGTTTATCTGCTACTGCACTTTTTGTATTGGAAAGCTTATTGCTGAACTTATTTTTAATCTCATCTAATTTCCCACCTGTCAGTTGATTAATCTTTGTATAACAAGTGTTAAATTCGTCTTTCACCCCTGTTCCATAGGCTGCTACCAGCCCTTTAATTCCGCCTCCAGCATTTTTATATGCTTGCGTCATGTCTGCAAGTTTCTTTTTAGATGCTATATTATTCTCTTCTTGCTTCTGTGCTATAATCTGTTTTATATGTTCAAATTTCTCTGAAGCTGCACTTTTCATTCCTTCTATTTTTGTTGAAAAGTCGTCTTTCATTTCTCCTATTTTAGTTCCTACTTGCTCTTTTAGATCTCCGGTTTTTTCTTTCAAATCTCCAAAGAATCCTTTTATTGCTTTTATTTTTTCGCCTACTTTTTCTTTTAGACCATTAAATTTATCTCCTATTACTTCTGTTGCATTTTTTACAGTATCTTTTACCGCCGACGTTATTTTGTCCCAATTTTCTATTACAGCAACCACCGCTACTATTGCGGCCACAATTCCTGCTACCACACCAACGACTGGTGCCGCTGCTAATAATGCTCCACCTATTGCCGGAGCTACACTGGTTATTGCTGACACAATTCCTACCGCTTTCAATGCTGCCAATACCGGGGCAATCTTTCCAATTGCTGCTATCACTCCTGCTATAGCTATTATAATTGTCTGTAATGGCTTAGGAAGTTTTGAAAAGCTTTCTATTCCTGAAGCTAATGCTCCCACTGTTGGTGTCACACCAGTTATAATTCCTGCGATTGCTCCTCCCATCGGAGCCAATGCATCTTCCACTTTTCTTAATGCCGCTTTCATCTTGGTGGATGAAGTTGTTGTGTCCTCAGACATTTTCTTTGCTTTCCCGCCTACATCATCATAGGTATTTCCTACAGAGGTTAATGACTCAATAAACTCTACACCTCCGTCCTCTGCAAGAGTTCCAAAGGCAGTAGTAGCCAGATTCAATTTTTCTTGCTGATTCTTGCAGTTTTTTATATCCGACACGATAGAATCAATAACATCTTTCTGCGAAGCTCGTCCATCCTGCCAGTCTCTAAATAGCTGCTGTGTTTTCGAAGAGAAAGAACCGATAGAATCTTCTATTGTTCCATCACCTAATCTATTAGTCACCTCATTGATCGCATCATTTACTTTATCAAGATTGTAAGAGCCACCCTCACTTCCATTTTGTAGAAGTTCGAAATAATCTTTTGCAGTATAGCCTGCCTGTTTAAATTTTGGCGAATATTCTGCTATATTATCTCCTAATTCATCCGTCTTATTTAAACCATTCTGAGCTCCTGCTACAATGTAATCCATCGCTTCATCAGAAGTAAGTCCAAATTGCTTCATGAGCTGTGACACTCCTCGAATAGATTCAGACATGTCCATTTCATAAGTTTCTTCAAGTGTAATTGATTGTGATGTTATATCAGTTAATTCTGTTTCATTTAAGTCTTTGATATTATCCTTAACCGTTATTATTGCCTGAGCCACCGTGTCCATAGAATCTCCAACGCCACTTTCATAAACATTTTTTATTATTTTTGCGTTCTTGGTAGCTTCCTCGCCTGTATCCCCCAAGCGACTGTTTACTTTAGCGGCCGCATCTTCCATATTCGTAAATGAATCTACTGCTTTACTTCCTAAATCCTTAATCTTATCACTTACACCTGATAGCTTTTCTGTTGCATCAACCAAATTCCCTTCAGAAATTTTTTTCGACATTTCATCCAGTTTCTCTCCGGTTGATTCTGTTGCTTTATCTACCTTTGATAATCCTGTCTCTGCGTCTCTTGTCCCATTTTCCATCTCGGAAAGTGCCGTTGTATTATCATTAATAGACTTTTCAAGTTTGTTCATGTATGCACTTGTTTCGTTCAATGCAACTTTCAGCTTTGATACCGTTTCGGCTTGCTTATTAAATGCATTTTCAGCTTTTGCAGTTTCGGCAGAAGATTTTCCTGTTTTTTCTGTTGCATTTTGAACCTCTGATGCAAGTTCCTTTAATCTTGCAGTTTGTTTTACAAGTTCCTTCTCATAAAGTTCCGCTTTCGTCTTTTGAGCATCATACTGTTTCTGCATAACTTCAGACTTTGCAATAAGTGCCTGCTGACTCTTCTCGTTCCCGGCAAATTTTGCTGTTAAAGCGTTCATCTCGGAACCACACTCTTTTAAGCTATTATTGATAGACTTAATTGAATTATTAAATTCTTTCTCTCCTTTAATGCCTATTCGTGGGCCAATATCATACGCCATAATCTCACCTCAAATCCGGAATATAATCACCGCTATTTATTGCTATCCTGAGTTCCTGCAGTCCTTCACTTGCCAAGTATAAATCAATTAAATCACTCAATTCTCCTATCGGCATGACAAGGTACTCTTTCGCTGGTATTCCTATTTTTCTTGCATATAAATCAAGCCAGGCAGAAGTTTTTACTCCTGCCCGGCTTCTACGTTTTTTGATTTATTCTCTTTTCCTTCAACTTCTTTCTTCTCTCCTTCATTCATGCACTCTGCAATCTTATCCGCCGCAATAGCCAGATCAGAAATCCCCAGAGCAATTTCTAACGCTTCCTTAGGCAACGGAGTCCATTTTCCGTCAATTATTGGTGCATTATCTGGTGCTGGAACATCTTTTTCAAAATAATTTTTATAAGCACAGCCCTGTGATATAAGTAAT
>UMCD01039561.1_pt1 | contig 26296 bp, 19 predicted proteins | sample 1964161 | NCBI WGS metagenome assembly UMCD01 (sample SAMEA4835961, study PRJEB28245) | human gut metagenome | biome: gut microbiome; material: fecal sample | place: Denmark | collected 2008 | reverse complement strand
TTTTGTTATTCAGTTATCAAGGTTTTTAGCTTTCTTTTTTTGCGAAAGCTTTTATACTTTATCACATCACTTCATTCTTGTCAAGAATTTTTTTAAAAAACTTTTTCATCTTTTTTCGAAGATTTTTGCTTTTTTTGCGATGCGAACTTTTATATATTAACACACGATTTCTAATCTGTCAAGAAGTTTTTAATTTTCTTTTCAAATCAGTTACATTTTCTTTTCAAAAATGTGTTTCTCATGTGCAACGGATATTATATTATCACAAGCAAGCCATTACGTCAAGCACTTTTTAATAATAATTTCCGCAGGCAAAGGGGACGCTCCCAAAGTGGGCAGATACCTTATATTTATGACTCTATCACTGCGGGTTGGATGCAAACGCTTTAAGCGAACATTCTACCTGCAGCAACTAAAGTCACAAATAGGGCTCCTTTATCTTTCTGAGGGCGTCTGTCTTGCCTTCAGCAAATTATTATTCCTTCTCCGGAATCTCGATTTCCAAGCAGAGTTCTTCTAACTGTTTATCATCCACCGTATTCGGAGCATCTGTAAGCAGGCAGGAAGCATCTTTTACTTTAGGGAATGCAATAACGTCTCTAATAGTATCTTCCTTAGTCATAAGCATTACAAGGCGGTCAAGACCATATGCAAGCCCTGCGTGTGGTGGTACACCGTATTTGAACGCTTCTAAGAGGAAGCCAAACTTCTCCTGTGCCTGTTCTTTGGAAATACCAAGACATTCGAACATTTTCTCCTGAATGTCGTTCTGGTGGATTCTGACACTACCTCCACCGATTTCTGTACCATTTAAAACGATGTCATAAGCTTTTGCACGCACTTTGCCCGGTTCAGAGTCAATCATATCTAAATCTTCTTCCATAGGCATAGTGAATGGATGGTGCATTGCTGTGTAACGGTTCTCTTCCTCAGACCACTCAAGTAATGGGAATTCTGTGATCCATACAAAGCGATATTCAGATTTATCAAGAAGATTCAGTTCTTCTGCAAATTTAAGACGGAGCGCACCAAGTACATCGCAAACAACTTTAAACTTATCCGCTGCAAATACTAATAAGTCTCCTGTTTCTCCACCCATAGCCTGAATCAGAGCCTGAAGTTCTTCCTCAGACATGAATTTAGAAAATGGACATTTTACAGTTCCATCGGATTTAAGCTGAATATAAGCTAATCCTTTTGCACCATAATCTTTTGCTGTTTTTTCGATGTGTTTCATCTTTTTGCTGGAAACATCACCAAGTCCTTTGGCACAAAGCCCACGAACCATACCGCCATTTTCTATTGCTCCTGTAAATACACCAAATCCACAGTCTTTTACAAGTTCAGATACATCCTGAATCTTCATGTCAAAACGAAGATCTGGTTTATCAGAACCATAGTAGTCCATAGCATCCTGCCATGTCATACGCTGAATTGGTAAAGATACTTCTTCATTCAGACATAACTTAAATAAATATGCAAGCAGTCTTTCATTTACATCAATAACATCATCTACATCTACAAAAGATAACTCCATATCAATCTGTGTAAATTCCGGCTGACGGTCTGCTCGTAAATCCTCATCACGGAAACATCTTGCAAGCTGGAAGTAACGGTCATAGCCAGAGCACATTAAAAGCTGTTTAAAGAGCTGTGGTGACTGTGGCAGAGCGTAGAAACTTCCTGGATGTACACGACTTGGTACAAGATAATCTCTTGCTCCCTCTGGTGTACTTCTTGTAAGCATAGGTGTCTCAATCTCTAAGAACCCTTCATTAGCAAGGAACTGTCTTGTAAGTGTTGCCACCTTGCTTCTCATCATGAGGTTTTTCTGGATATTGGGACGTCTTAAATCAAGAAAACGATATTTCAGACGCAGTTCGTCTTTTACTGTGATATCTGCATCAATTGGGAAAGGCGGTGTCTCAGATTCGGATAAAATACGAATGCTGTCTACCTTCACTTCGATGTCTCCTGTTTCAAGGTTTTCATTCACTGCTCCGCTTCGTTTTTCTACAGTTCCGGTTACAGCGATAACAAATTCAGCTCTTAAAGAGGCAGCTTTTTTAAAACCTTCTTCACCGATTGTCTCCTCATCAAAATATAACTGGATTAAGCCGCTTCTGTCACGTAAGTCAACAAAAATCAGACTTCCCAGATTTCTTCTTTTCTGTACCCATCCCATCAGGGTGACAGTTTCCCCGATATTCTCGTTGGAAACTTCTGTACATCTATGGGATCGTTTCAATCCTTTCATGGATTCAGCCATTTTATTTTCCTCCTAAAATAGTAAAATAATATATTAAGATATCCCCAGTCTTGTCAGCATATTTTTCATATCTTCTGACTGAGTTACTTTTTGAAAAGTTAAAAAAACTCTCATATCAAAGTTTTTCACTTCTTCAATCATAATAGATATTGCAGTTTCAATGTCGAACGCACTTCTATAAGGGCGATTGGCAATTAGCGCACCAAACGCATCACATACACGAAGTATGCGGGCTCCTAATGGTATCTCCTCCCCTTTCAGGTTATTGGGATAACCGCTCCCATCTGCATTTTCATGATGATATAATACCGCTGTCAAAATCTCCTTTGTATAACCATGTTCTTTTAAAATGGCATAACCTAAAGAAGGATGCAGTCTTACATATCTAAGTTCATCTATATTCAGTTTTGCCTCTTTTTCCTCATATACATAAGAACGAAGACGCAATTTGCCTATATCATGCAGCATTCCCGCTATCGCAAGATTATGGCACTGTTCTTCTGAAAGTGCCATCTCTCTGGCCACAAATGATGCCAGATTACTGACAACAACCCCATGAAGAATCGCCTCTCCAAAAGAATCCTGCAGCGAAGTCTCTAAATCATGCGTCCCATCATAATCAAATGCCATAGTATTTCCTCTTTTAATTTAGTATGCTGTCTCATTCACATTTCGTCAATGAGTCAGTACACTAGAGATATTTCCTCTTTCGGTCAATCATCTCATCAATTCGGTTAATATAATGATCCAGATTTTTCACATTCTCTGTTCTTTCAATTCTGCCCTGCTCAAATACATATTTGCTGCTAGCTCCTGCCCCACAGGAAATAATATCCTGTTTTTCCTCCATAATCAAGATATTATATAAACATTCTTTGTCTGGAACACAATATCCGATATTCTCAAGGTTACCTGGAATATTTTTCTGGCGATACATATAGTATGCTTCCATTCCCATATTGCTGGCATATTCATCAACAAGTCGAAGCATCTCATTGGTGCTTCCCTTCACCATACCCTGGTATTTTTCCATCTCGATATTCAGATGTGCTGCTCTTTTTATCGCTAAAGAATGTACTGTCAGACTTTCCGGACGAAGTTTAAATATCTCATCTAAAGTTTCATGAACATAGGAAAGGCTTTCTCCGGGAAGTCCTGTAATAATATCCATATTAATATTATCAAATCCACATTCCCTTGCAAGTAAAAATGCTTCTTTGGTCTGTTCTACAGTATGTGCCCTGCCAATCAAATCAAGAGTCTCCTGATGCATCGTCTGTGGATTAATAGAAATCCTTGTAACACCCGCTTCTTTTAAAATACGGAACTTTTCTTTTGTGATACTATCCGGTCTGCCGGACTCTACCGTAAATTCTTCACTTTCTTCTACTGGGAAAAGTTCATGAATCATGTTCATTAACTTTGACAGGCATTCTTCATCTAAAGCAGTCGGTGTTCCACCACCAATATAAATTGTGGTGAGCTTTTTATCTCTATGATGTTTTGCCACAAAGGCAAGTTCCTTATATAAAGCATCTAAATATGCCCTCATCCTGTCTCCAAAACGAGAGACTGGAAATGAAGTAAAGGAACAATACAGGCAGGTTGTCGGACAGAATGGAATTCCAATATACAGGCTATACTCTTTCTCAAATGGTCGTGACTCTAATAATACTTTTTCCCTCTGCGCCACTCTGCGGCAAAGGTTCGCTTTTTGCGGGTCAGCCAGATACGTTTCCCGAAAACGCTGTTCAAGCTTTGCCGAATCTTTTTCTTCCTCCATCCACTTCATAATAATCTTCGTCGGACGGATTCCTGTAAGCATCCCCCATGGCAGACTTCTTCCAGTATACTTTTCAAACAAACGGTATAAAAAGCGGCATACAGCATTACGGCTGCCTTTGTGATCTTCATAGTCACAGACTACTTCCTCCGAAACTGCTCTTTCTTCTGTTCCTTCTATTCCTACTTTACCTTTTAACCAGCCCTGAATACGTTTTTTTGTATAAACAAGCGTGAGGAGAAGGTCATCCTTCTCCCATTCCTGCTCTTCAAATTCTTCTTTTGTAACTTCTACAATCTTTGTCCGCTCATAAAATGCCAATGCGATTGCGCGCACATCATAATCATATTCACGGTCATTCTGTATTAAATAAATCATTTTCCTTCTATCTTTCTACAAATGGATTTGTTTCTCTCTCTTCTCCGATTGTAGTAGATGGGCCATGTCCCGGATATACGATTACTTCATCTGGCAGTCTCATCACTACATGATTAAGAGATTTTAAAAGCGCCTGTGCATCTCCGGTAGGAAAATCACTTCTTCCAACACTTCCTGCAAAAAGAGTATCACCAGAGAAAAGCCAGCCTTCTTCTGCAAAATAGTAACAGCAGCTTCCAAGTGTATGTCCCGGTGTATACAAACACTGGCACTTATGTTTTGAGGTTACCTCAAAAATCTGTTTGTCATCAATCATCATATTGGCATGTGTTGTATAGCCTTCTCCAAACATCGTGCTTAAATTATAATCTTTTACCATAAGAACTTCCTGTTCCGGTTTTGCTGCATATACGCGCAGCTTCCACGGATCATAATGTTCTCTTAATCCTTCTAACGCTCCAATATGATCATGGTGTCCATGCGTAAGAAGAACCCCATCTAAAGAATAACCTTCATCTTCCAAAAACTTAATCAGTTCTTCCGGGCTTCCTGCCGGGTCAATGATAATTGCTTCTTTAATCTCATCATCCATTAGAATATACGTGTTTGTATCAATTGGTCCTAACTGTGCACAAACGATTTTTAACTGTCCCATAAATAAATACCTCCGCTGGTTAACCAGCACTTCTTTCTATATCGATAACACTTTCAATGTTTCGAAGTTTTTTAATAATATGATTTAAATCGTCGATTCCTCCAATTTCGAAAGAAAGTACGATCGTTGCTAACCCCTGTTTACTTGTTCTCGTTGACACAGATTTGATATCTACTTTCAGTTCCATAAATACTTTAGAAATATCCAGTAAAATTCCGGTACGGTTATGTGCATACAGACAGATTTCTGTCATGTAGAGTTCGCCACCTTTTTCTACTGCTTCTTCTTCCCATTCTGCGTCAATGAGTCTTGCTCTGTCGCCCTCCGGCATACTTAAAATATTCACGCAGTCTGTTCTGTGAATAGAAATGCCTCTTCCTCTTGTGACAAAACCAATAATCTCATCTCCTGGAACCGGACTACAGCATTTAGAAAAGCGTACCGAAACATCATGGATTCCTCTTACAGTAATTCCTGACTTGCTTCGTGCTTTCTCGACAGCTTTTGTTTTATTCTTTTCCTCAATTTCATTGAGTGCATCCTGGTCTGTCAGATTTTTCCGATTCTCTTTGTCATATTCCTCGACAAGTTTATTAATAACCTGGCCTTCCTTTAATCCGCCATGTCCGATTGCTGCCAGAATGGAATCCCAGTTTTTCAGTCCATACTTGTGCATACATTTTTTCTGGTATTCTGGCTTCATATACTTAGACATCACAAGCCCCTTAGCCTTACAGTAACGGTCAAGTAATTCCTTACCCTTTGAGATATTCTCCTCTTTAAACTGCGTCTTAAACCACTGATTAATCTTCGTCTTCGCCTGAGAACTCTTTACGATAGACAGCCAGTCACGGCTTGGGCCATTTGAATTCTGGGAAGTAACGATTGTAACGCGGTCACCATTCTGCAGCTTATAATCAATCGGCACCTGACGGCCGTTGACTCTGGCACCAACCATCTTATTGCCGACTGCTGTATGGATCATATAAGCAAAATCAATCGGTGTGGAGCCTGCCGGCAACGTCTTAACATCTCCCTGTGGAGTAAAGCAGTATACCTGCTCTGTAAATAAATCCAGGTCGGTCTTTAACATCGTTAAAAACTCTTTGTTATCCGACATATCCTGCTGCCACTCAAGAATCTGGCGAAGCCAGCTTAACTTCTCTTCTTCTTTATTAATGTTGCCGCCGCCTTCTTTGTACTTCCAGTGCGCCGCGATACCATATTCGGCGGTACGATGCATCTCAAAGGTACGAATCTGAATCTCAAAAGGTGTTCCAGAAGAACCAATCAGCGTTGTATGCAAGGACTGATACATGTTCTGCTTTGGCATCGCGATATAATCCTTAAATCTTCCCGGAATCGGCTTATACATCTCGTGAATGACACCTAACGCAGCATAGCAGTCCTTTACTGTGTCTACCTTGATTCTTACTGCGAAAATATCATAAATCTGGTCGAGTGTCTTATTTTGATTACGCATCTTTTTATAAATGCTGAATAAATGCTTCACTCTTCCGTCAATCTCTGCCCGGATTCCCGCTTCCTCAATATGCTTGCTGACTTCATCAATAATTGACTGAATAAAGTTCTCTCTGCCTTCCTTATTTGTCTGGAGCTTTTCCTCCAAGTCTTTGTAAACTTCCGGCTGCAGATATTTTAAAGACAGGTCATCCAGCTCTGTCTTTATTTTGGAAATACCAAGTCTGTGAGCGATTGGAGCATAAATGTCCATCGTCTCTCTGGCTTTTTCCTTTTGCTTCTCCGGTCTCATATACTGCAGAGTACGCATATTATGCAGACGGTCTGCCAGTTTAATCAGGATAACACGGATATCCTTTGCCATTGCAAGGAACATTTTCCTTAAATTCTCCGCTTGCAGATCCATCTTGTCGTGAGAATAAGATAATTGTCCCAGTTTTGTTACACCATCAACTAACAGAGCAACTTCATCGTTAAATTCTCTGGATAAATCTTCAAGAGTTGCCGTAGTATCTTCTACTACATCATGAAGAATTCCAGCTACGATTGTCTCCTTATCAAGCTCTAACTCTGCAAGAATGATTGCTACGCAGAGTGGATGAATGATATATGGCTCTCCCGACTTTCTCTTCTGGTCCTTGTGTGCATCTCTGGCAAGTTTATATGCCTTTTCCACCATAGAGAGGTCGGTAGATGGATGGTATTCCCGAATGGTATTTATCAACTTCTCATATAAGACTTCCGGATCGGTGAAATCTTCCGGCTTACTGATTTCTTTTTGTGTTCGTTTTAACTTTTGTTTCTGGGCCTCCATTACTTTCTCACCACGCTTCTCATAAGATATAATAAAATAAAAGTAGAATAATTGTACACCAAATCGTCACAATATGCAAGAGAGGCCACACATTCATGCGTGACCTCCCATTTAGAACCTTAAGAATTAATATTCACTTTTTTTCGATTCGCAGTATGCACAACGGTATACTCTGTTTTCTCTGTCTGTCAATTTAAATACCTGATCTAAATCCTGTTCTACAGAAGTGATACATCTTGGATTTTTGCAGTGAACAATATTCACGATCTTCTCTGGTAATTCAAGATGTTTCTTCTTAACAATCTTGCCATCTCTTATGTAGCACACTGTGATATCTGGATCAATATATCCTAAAACATCAAGATTTAAATCCATGTTATCTGCGATTTTGATAATATCTTTCTTTCCCATTTTGTTACTGGAAGCATTCTTAATGATTGCTACGCTACAGTCAAGATCATCCAAACCAAGATATTTGTAAATCTGCATACTCTTTCCTGCTTTAATATGGTCAAGAACAATTCCACTCTGAATACTATCTATTTTCATCTGCGCTTACCCCCAATAAAGTCATGATTAATGCCATTCTTACATACTTACCATACAGTGCCTGCTTGAAGTAACATGCACGTGGGTCATCATCTACCTTTGTTGAAATCTCATTTACTCGTGGCAGTGGATGCATAATGCAAAGGTCTTCTTTCGCATCTAATAACTTACGCTCATCTAAGATAAAGCTGTCTTTTAAGCGGATATAGTCTGCCTCATTGAAGAATCTTTCTTTCTGAACTCTTGTCATGTAAAGAATATCTAACTCTGGCATAACTTCCTCCATTGTGCGTACTTCCTTGTACTTGATATTTTTCTTTTCAAAAACATCTTTGATAATATAATCTGGAAGACGTAACTCTTCTGGAGAAATCATAATAAAATTAATATTCTCATAACGGGACATCGCTTTAATCAAAGAATGCACTGTACGACCAAACTTTAAGTCTCCACACATACCAATTGTCAGATTATCAAGTTTTCCCTTTTCTCTTCGAATTGTCATAAGGTCTGTCAGAGTCTGTGTTGGATGGTTATGTCCACCATCACCTGCATTAATAATTGGTACAGAAAGTTTTCTTGCTGCCGCGTATGGTGCACCTTCCTTTGGATGACGCATTGCAATGATATCCGCATAACCCGATACAACTCTTACTGTATCAGAAACACTCTCTCCCTTTGAGGCAGAAGAGGAATTGGCAGAAGAAAAACCAAGTACATTACCACCAAGCTCCATCATGGCAGCTTCAAAACTAAGTCGGGTTCTTGTACTTGGTTCAAAAAATAAAGTCGCTAATTTCTTATGCTTACAAACTTCCTGATACTTCTCCTTATGAAGAATAATATCGTCAGCTAAATCTAATAAATGATTAATTTCTTCTACAGATAAATCCATCGGATCTATTAAATGTCTCATAATGACCTCCTTCGTTGTGACCAGCGCCCTTGCCAGTTAATTTTTTTTAATATACCTTTTTATTCTTTTCCTGTCAAGGGAACTCTTTTGAATTTTTATTCCTTTTCATTTTAGAAAACCCCTTCTACAAACTGTATCTTACAAATTGCCGGGGCAGTTTTTCAAATACGCCTTACCATCCAGTTAATATTCAGATTTCTTTCTATTTTCAAAACAATTATCAATATTTTTAAACTAGAGCGTGTTTGAAAAATGCTTTCTGCAAGATGTGCGTTACAATTTGCGGGAGATTTCGCCTGAATGAGGGCGGCGTAGCGGGCTACGTCAACTGAATGAAGGCAAAATATAACGCAAATTGGGGCGTGCAGATTGTAGGAATGATTTTTCAAACACGCTCTAATCTTGCAAAACCTTTTTCTACAAGAAATTCCGGATGATAGGATAATTTTGCCTTTCTAAGTCCTGGCTCTCCTACATCATCTTCTCTGTTCACATACTTCAGCCCATCCGCTTCATGGACCAAAAACTGCTGGTTAATAATCGCATATGCTCCCGGCACTTCAGAAAATGCTTTTTCAATGTGAACAACCAATGTATCCTCATTAATCTGCTCCCCAACTGCAAAAGCAACCACTTCTCCGTCTGCACGAATCAGTCCTCCCTTTAACCCAAGGAATTCTCTTTCTCTTAATGCATTCTCAGAAACACAGGCTTCCGCATGTTTTTCTATATTCCCTGGCTCACAGTTTATTTCTTTCCATTTATATAACATTGCAAGACAATCATCAATATTATCATCAGTTATTTTTTCATAAGCCCAGTCATAAGTCTTTATAAATTTATTAACATGGTTCTTTTTTCCATGAAATTTCTTTCCTTTTAACCCAATCAGCTTCTCACATTCATAAATATAATCTGCACTATCCCTGTCAAATTCGATTTCAAACTTTCCTGGCATGTGTTCTTCAAGCCATGCCTCATTCTCTCTGTATACACAATGTAGCTTTAAAGGCTCTTCATTTTCCTTACAATGTGCCTCTAATGCAAGCAAAGCCTTTTCCGGGCTGGCATCCCCTATCGGAAAGCTGTAACTGCTGCCATCTTCCGTTGTGCGGAAAATCAGCATATCTTCACACACTGTATACTCTAATAAATAAAAGTCTTTCCACAGATATACTGCGGCAAAAGACATATCGCAGCTTCGAGAATTTGCCTTTTTCATATATTTATCAATAATCTCTTTATCACTTGCCTTTACAGGCTGAAAATCCATAGTCTACCTCTTTTCTACTATTTTCTCTTTGTTATTTACAACATAAAACCACGGTATTCTTCGTTGTTACATTCTATATCAATTCAGGATACCATGGTTTTTATTATATTGGATTACAAATCACCAAACGGATTACATATAAATCTATCCGTAACTCATGCAATAAATCATGTGCAAAATGTATCTTACTATATATAACTTATTTTTCCGCAAATTACAATACCTTTTCTACTCGAGCTTGTTTGAAAAATGCTTTCTGCAGATATGCGTTACAATTTGTGGAAATGATCTTTCAAACACCCTTAGGCATTTAAAAGATTCTCTAAAGTAGCGCGGATTGCTTTAATAAAGTCTTCGCTGTTTACTGTGTTTACATTTTCTAAAGTTGTGATTAATGCTAAGTCTTTTGTCATTGTTCCGCTCTCAATTGTATCAATCGTTGCTTTTTCTAACTTATCTGCAAATGTCACTAACTCATCAATTCCGTCTAACTTACCACGCTTTCTAAGAGCTCCTGACCATGCAAAAATAGTTGCAACAGAGTTTGTAGAAGTTTCTTCACCTTTTAAATGTTTGTAATAATGTCTCTGTACTGTACCGTGTGCTGCCTCGTATTCTGTTGTTCCGTCTGGTGCAACAAGTACGGAAGTCATCATTGCAAGAGAACCAAATGCAGTCGCAACCATATCACTCATTACGTCTCCATCGTAGTTCTTACAAGCCCAGATATATCCACCTTCAGAACGGATAACTCTGGCAACCGCATCATCAATTAATGTATAGAAATATTCGATACCAGCTTCCTCGAACTTCTCTTTATAATCCGCATCGTAAATATCCTGGAAGATATCCTTAAATGTATGGTCGTACTTCTTAGAAATTGTATCCTTTGTCGCAAACCATAAATCCTGATGGGTTTCTAATGCATAATTAAAACAAGATCTCGCAAAACTGTCGATAGAACCATTCAGGTTATGCATTCCCTGTACGATACCAGGACCATCAAATTCATGAATCAGCTCTCTTGTTTCCGTTCCGTCTTCTGCAGTATATACAATCTCTGCCTTACCTTTCCCAGGAATCTTCATCTCAGAAGCTTTATAAACATCTCCATAAGCATGTCTTGCGATCGTGATTGGCTTCTTCCATGTCTTTACAGTAGGCTCGATTCCCTTTACTACGATTGGCGCACGAAATACTGTACCATCTAATATTGCACGAATGGTTCCGTTAGGACTCTTGTACATTTCTTTTAAATTATATTCTTTTACACGGGCTGCATTTGGAGTAATGGTAGCACATTTAACCGCTACCCCATACTTCTTAGCTGCCAATGCAGAATCTACTGTAACCTGGTCATTTGTCTCATCTCTGTATTCAAGACCAAGATCATAATACTCTGTCTTTAAATCAATAAAAGGAAGCAGAAGCTCATCCTTAATCATCTTCCAGAGAATTCTGGTCATCTCGTCTCCATCCATCTCCACTAATGGAGTTGTCATCTTAATCTTATCCATTGTATATCTCCCTTCCATATCACTCAATTATTTGCATTTCATTCATTTGAACTTGTGAAGCTCCTGGAACTTGCTTTATCTAGAATGCCATTACCCAGACTTCTCACTTAATTTCCTAAAACAGCAAATTATTCTTCAAAACCTGCTATTCGTTATTATATAGTAAAGCACATACAAAATGCAAGTTTTTTTGTCTGACAATTCATTTTTTTACAACTCTTTACTGTCTAAAACTATCGTAAACGGACCATCATTTAACAATTCTACCTTCATATCCGCTCCAAAAACACCATGTTCTACCTTCGGCACTTTTTCCTTACATACTCGTATAAACTCCTCATACATTTCTTCTGCCTTCTGTGGGTTTCCCGCTTTTACAAAACTTGGTCTTCTTCCTTTTTTACAATCCGCAAGTAAGGTAAACTGAGAAACTATCAAAAGTTCTCCATTCACATCCTGAAGGGAAAGGTTCGTCTTTCCTGCATCATCTTTAAAGATTCGAAGTTCCGTAACTTTCTTTACAATTTTATCAATATCTGCCTGTTCGTCTTCTTCTGCTACACCGAGAAAAACTAATAATCCTGGGCCAATCTGACCAGTGATGCCGCCGTCTACTCGGACGGTGGCGTGGGTGACTACTTGTAATACTGCTTTCATAATTTTGTCCATCCTTTATTTATATCAAATATACTCCACTATAGCACATTTTTCTATTTAATTCATTAAGAGACAGACGCCCAGGAAGAGAACCGATACCCTATATTTGTGACTTTAGTCACAAATATGCCTTATTGGGAGCAATGGCTTCGTCTGTAGTTTGTCTAATGAATTAAATAGTAACTCAGCGAATATATTTGTTTTGAGAAATTTGAAGCAGAGTAGGTAGTGACGTTATGCTTTCTATTACAGAAATCGAACAAATAAACCAGAAGCTAAATCCTGAGCTTGCACTCTCGCTTTCTTTGGATAATGCCAAGCGGATGGAAAGTTCTCTGCTGCATTCTGGTTTTTCTCCAAGTACGGATATGTGGAAGTTGATTTTATTTTATAATGGTTCTCTTGAGGAAATTAAGGAAATGATTTCTTTTTCTTTTATTCCTTTGCTTGGCAATTTTGCGATTCTTTTTATTAAAGAGAAGGATATTCCTTCTTTTTTGACTTTTCCTCAAGTTCTTTATGTGGAACTTTCTCGTCCGATTTATGAAAATGCGCTTACAGGAATTGATGCTTCGTGTTTTCCTGATTATAATATTGTGACTGGAAGAAATGTAAATGCTACAACACTTACTGGCAAAGGGACAGCGATTGCTGTTCTTGATTCCGGGGTAGATTACAGGCATCCTGATTTTCGAAATGTGGATGGAAGTACGAGGATTTTGGCTTATTGGGATCAGAGTTTGCCTTTTGCTTCTTTTAATAAAGAAAATACTAATAGCAATAGTTCTAATAGTGATAACTTCCAATACATTAGTACAACAAATAGTCAAAACAATTATATCGCAGCAGACAATAGAACTAACACCAGAAGGAATAATGTTTCCAAGCATAGCTCCGCTACAGATAACCCTTATAATTTAGGTGTTATTTTTTCAGAAGAAGATTTAAACCGATTACTTATGCCGAAATCTAGTTCTGTTCCTTCTGACTCTTCTACTTTTTCTGTAACTGACCCTGTTACCGAGCTACTATCGCCTTCCGAAGACGTTTCCGGGCATGGCACTCATATCGCAGGTATCTGCTCAGGAAACGGGCGTGCCAGCAATGGAAATAGTCAGGGGGTTGCGCCCGAAAGTTCTTTAATTGTTGTAAAGTTAAAAAACGAGACCGCTTCTGTTTATACGGATTATGCAAATCTTATGATGGCGGTTGATTTTGCGGTTCGTTTTGCTAATTCGCGTTCTTTGCCTTTAAGTATCAATATCAGTTATGGTTCTAATGATGGTTCACATACTGGGAGTAGTCTTTTAGAACTTTTTATGGAGCAAGTTTCTCTTTATGGGAAAAATGTTATTTGTGCTGCTACAGGAAATGAAGGTCTTACCAGAAGGCACGCTTCCTTAAACACAATTTCAAATCAAAACACTTATGATAAATCTATAGATTTTACCATAGCTCCGGGCGAGCGAAGTCTTTACCTTGAAATATGGCAGACTTTCGCAGATGATTTTTTCTATGAACTTTTTTCCCCTTCCGGTTTGGAAAGTTTTGTCTTTCCTGCCGTTCCCGGCATCTACGCCTATATGATCGCTGACACAACTATTTATCTTACGATCAACAATCCAACACCTTATCAGCCATTTCGACAGTATTTTCTTTCCTTTAGCTCAAATACTACTTTTATCACTTCCGGCACTTGGGCATTACACATTGAATCCACTCCAACTGGCAAAATTGTTGATGGACGCTTACAATTTTGGCTGCCATCAAAAGAAGCTACAAATTCTGCTACCGGTTTTCTCGTCCCTTCTTCTGATATGACATTTACAATTCCTTCTACTGCCTCTTCTGTTATCAGCGTTAGCGGCTACGATAGCAGCCTTGATGTATTTGCTCCATTTTCCGGGCAGGGATTTTCTAATAACAGGCACACAAAACCCGACCTTTGCGCCCCGGCAGTTAATATTTTAAGCACTGCTCCTGGTGGCGGGTACACTATACGGACCGGGACCTCTATGGCTGCTCCTTTTGTTACTGGAGCTGCGGCACTTTTGATGCAACATGGCATTGTAAATGGTAACGACCCTTTTCTCTATGGTGAAAAAACAAAAGCATATCTCTGGAAAAGCGCAAGACCCTTACCTGCTTTTTCGGAATATCCTAATGAAAAAATTGGCTGGGGAGCATTATGTTTAAGAAATATCTTTTGAGGCCAGCATCATTTTTATAACTATAATAAAAATAACCCCAACCGCTAATTTCAACGATTGCGGCTGAGGTTATTTTTGCCATCTTAGTAAGCTTATATACATTTGGTACACGAACAAGAGGAAGAATAGGCATCATCACTCGTAAAATCATTCTTTAATATGAAAAGATACTAATAAATCATCTTGATGCACACTGTCTCCCGCTTCCACATAAATTTTATCTACAGTTCCGTTCACTGTGGATACTACTGTTGTTTCCATCTTCATTGCCTCAATCGTCATAAGCGGCATATTCTTTGTTACCACATCTCCTTCCTTTACAAGAACTTTATCTACCGTTCCTGGAATAGAGGAACCAAGATGCTGTGGATTATTTTTATCTGCTTTTAAGCGGCGGTCTGTCTTAATTTCAAGATTATGATCCTGAATCTTCACAGTACGAATAGAACCATTTACCTGAAAACTTAATGTTCGGATTCCATTTTCATCCGGGTCGCTCTGTTCAAGATATTTGATCAGAAGCTCTTTTCCTTCGCCAATTTTAAGATAAGTTTCCTCTCCTTTTCGCAGACCGTAGAAATACACATGACTTTCTAATCGTGTTACATCATTATACATTTCAAAATGTTCGCAGTAATCTTCATATACCTTCGGATACAAGGCATAGCTGATTGCTTTTTGTGCCATAACTTCTTCTGATTTATCCTCATAATGGTATTTTTCAATGAGGTGCTTTTTGATACCTTCCAAATCTTCTGGCGGCAACAATTTACCTGGGCGTTCTGTAAGCGGTTCAATATCTTTTAACACAATTTTCTGTAATTCTTTCGGGAATCCACCATAAGGCTGTCCCATCATTCCCCGGAAATAAGAAACAACGGAATCTGGATAAGACAGACTAGCTCCGGCAGTTAAAATATTATCCTTATTCAGATTATTTTTATACATGAAAATTGCAAGATCACCTACCGCTTTTGAAGTAGGGGTTACTTTTACAATATTACCAAGCAAATCATTCGCTTCTTTATAAAGCCCTTTGATCGCCTCAAATTCTTCCGGAGATCCCATTTCTGTAACCTGCGCAAGAAGATTAGAATATTGTCCACCTGGGATCTCATATTTATAAATCTCCGTATTCGGAGACTTCATATCACTTTCAAATGGTGCATACACACTTCTAATTCGATTATAATATCTGCTCAGTTCTGACAACTCTTCAAAATCAAGCCCTGTATCTCTCTTTGTTCCGCGAAGCGCTTCTACAACTGCATTCATGGATGGCTGACTTGTCATCGATGACATAGATTCAATCGCTAAGTCAACGATGTCCACTCCTGCCTCCGCTGCCATGAGCACTGTACTCACACCATTACCTGTAGAATCATGTGTATGTAAATGTAATGGTACATGAAGTTCTTTTTTCAATGTGCCTACAAGTTCTTTAGCCGCTCTAGGTTTTAAAAGTGCCGCCATATCTTTAATAGCAATGGAATGACATCCGAGTTTTTCTAATTCAAGAGCCATTTTTACATAATAATCAAGTGTATATTTTGTCTCATTTGGATTGCTGACATCTCCTGTATAACAAATGGTTCCCTCAACAATTTTTCCTGTTTTCAGCGCTTCTTCTATTGGCATCTTCATATTTTCCACCCAGTTTAAACTGTCAAAAATACGGAAAACATCAATACCATGATCCGCTGAGATACGGATAAATTCTTTTACAACATTATCTGGATAGTTGCTGTATCCCACTGCATTGGATGCACGAAGAAGCATCTGAATCAATGTATTTGGCATTCTTTCTCTTAATAACTCAAGACGTTTCCAAGGGGATTCTTTCAAAAAGCGATATGCCGTATCATAGGTAGCACCACCCCACGCTTCCACAGAAAATGCATTCTGCATAAACGCGTTTGTCGCATAAGCCGCACCACACAGATCCTTACTTCTCATACGAGTTGCCATCAGTGACTGCTGCGCATCTCGCATTGTGGTATCCGTCACATAAAGCTTATCTTCTTTTAAAATCTTCTGCATAAATCCCTGTGCACCCAATTTTAAAAATTCATCCCTCGCTCCATAAACCGGTTTGCTTTTGTCAAGCTTCGGAAGCACTCTGTTCTCATAAAATGGTTTTTCTCCATTATTTGAATTTACGATGCGATCCCCAATAAATTCAATAATCTTATTCGCACGATTCTGACTCTTAGTAAGTTCAAAAAGTTCCGGTGTTTCCTCAATAAACGTTGTATAACACTGCCCACTTTGAAATGTTGGATGATTTAACACATTCACAAGAAATGGAATATTCGTTTTTACTCCACGAATACGCATTTCCTGTAAAGCTCGGATAGACTTTCTTACCGCTCCAAGAAAAGTTCTGTCATGAGAGATTGCTTTTACAAGAAGGCTGTCATAATATGGAGAAATCACTGCTCCTGTATATGCATTGCCTCCATCAAGACGGATGCCATTACCAGAACCCGAACGATATACTGTAATTTCTCCTGTATCCGGAAGGAAATTATTAGCTGGATCTTCTGTCGTCACACGAGTCTGAATCGAATAACCGGTACAGGTTACACTTTCCTGTGATGGAATCGCAATCTCTTCCGAAGCTAAAGGATAACCTTCTGCAATAAGAATCTGTGTCTGTACGATGTCAATATCCGTAACCATCTCACTTACTGTATGCTCTACCTGAATTCGAGGATTCATCTCAATAAAATATGGATGATTATCTGCATCTACCAAAAATTCCAACGTACCGGCATTACGATAACCTACTGTTTTCGCCAATCGGATAGAAGCATCAAAGATTTCCTGACGTACTGTTTCCGGTATGGAAAATGCCGGTGCATACTCTACTACCTTCTGATGTCTTCTCTGAACAGAACAATCTCTGTCATAAAGATGTACCACATTTCCATAATTATCTCCAACAATCTGTACCTCGATATGCTTTGGCCCTTTTAAATACTTTTCAATGAAGATCATATCATCACCGAAAGCCTTCTTCGATTCATTCTTCGCTTCGTTAAATTCTTTCTCCAAATCCTCTTCTCTATTTACGATTCGCATACCGCGTCCGCCACCGCCGTTGCTCGCTTTAAGCATAACCGGATAACCAACCTGCGCTGCAATTTTTTTCGCTTCATCTACTTCCTTAATCGCATAATCCACACCCGGAATAATCGGAACATTTGCTTCAATAGCAATCTTTTTAGAAGAAATCTTATCTCCCATCGCATTCATAATATTGCTGCCCGGTCCAATAAATACGATTCCATTTCTCTCACATGCATCTGCAAAGTCTGGATTTTCTGAAAGAAATCCATATCCCGGATGAATCGCATCTACTCCTGTAGAAAGTGCGATCTTAATAATCGTATCAATATCAAGATATGCATCAATCGGTCCCTTCTGAGGATTTAACGGATAGGACTCATCCGCCTTAGAACGAAACATTGCATAACGGTCTTCTTTTGAATAAATACTAACCGTTGTAATCCCAAGCTCACTTAACGCTCTGAAAATACGAATCGCAATCTCCCCACGATTCGCAACAAGAACTTTTCTAAACTTTTTTACGTTTACCTTTCCTGACATAACCCTAACCCTCCTGTTTTTATGCAAGTTTTCACTTACAGTTCTTTTCCTGTGCTATATACATTTCACTTCATATATATTTTTTGATTTCAAACGTAATTATTTATCTTATTTTTGAAATTAAGACTTTTGTGTTAGAGTATATTATGTGCTTTCGTTTCTGTCAATGGTACAGCAAAAAAATCCAATCACTTTACAAAAAAGGACTTCTGCTTTTCAAAAAAACGACCGATAAAAACCAAATTTGGCAAAAAAATCCCGAGTCACTGTGGACTGTACGTTGGCGCTTGGAGAAAAGTCAGAATTTATTTGGGATGGAAGATTTGAAGGAGACTTCAAACGGTTGTGACTTTTTGAGGGGTTGAAATTCTGAAGTATTTTTATTGCCAGCAAATAGAACCCAGGAAGATAAATAAAGCATATTTGTGACCTCGGAGCAAAGGTTGAATGCGAGCGCTTTCACGCGAACATTCAACCTGCAACGACTAAAGTCACAAATATGCTTTATTTATCTTTCTGGGTTCGTCTTTCTTGCCTGCGGCAAACCAGAATTTATTTTGCGGAAATTACATCTTTCATATCGTATAATCCCGCTGGTTTATCTGCCAGATATACCGCAGCTTCTACAGCACCTTTTCCAAATACAGCTCTGGAATATGCAGTGTGCTTAAACTCGATTACTTCATCCGTTCCTGCGAAGATAATCTCATGTTCACCTACGATTGTTCCACCACGAACGGCAGAAATACCAATCTCATCCTGTGGGCGCTGCATTCTTCTCTCGCTTCTGTCAAATACATAGTTATACTTGCCATCTGCTGCTTCATTGATAGAATCTGCAAAAGCTAATGCTGTTCCTGATGGAGCATCTAACTTTCTGCGGTGATGTTTCTCTACAATATCAATATCAAAGCCTGCTTCGCCAAGAATCTTTGCGGCAGTCTTTACCATCTCTAATAATGTATTTACGCCAAGTGACATATTTGCAGAACGAAGAATTGCTGTCTGCTTGCTGGCTTCTTCAAGATGTGCAAGCTGTTCTTCAGAGAGATCTGTTGTACACTCTACTAAAGGAATCTTCTTTGCTGCTGCATAATCAAGAACGCCATCTACTGCTACTGCTGCAGAGAAATCAATGATAACGTCTACGTCTACATTACATTCGTCTAAGGATGCAAATACAGGAAAATCCTTCTGGTCACCTGGACATGGGTCAATTCCCGCTGCCACAGTGACATTCTCCATATCTTTTATCAAATTACAGATAACATGACCCATATAGCCATTACATCCGTACATCATTACTTTAACCATCTTATGTTCAATCCTCCGGATATGTTTTAATTATCAAAACTAAAGTAACTATTCAAAGTCTGGACTCACTTTACTAACTTAATTATTCACCTCATAATAGGTTAGTTGTGAGATATATTTAGCATAATTCTAAAAAATTATATTTATGCTAAAATTCCAGTCTCAATCATAGCCTTTTTCAGGCGTTCTGTATGTGCAGGCTCTAACTGCGTCAGCGGAAGTCTTACGTTACCGCCGTAAAATCCCATCAGCTCTAATGCCTTCTTTACAGGGATTGGATTCACTTCACAGAAAAGGGAATGAATCAGTTCAAGATATTTAATCTGTAATTCACGACTCTTTTCTACGTTACCTGCAAAATATTCTGCACAGATATTATGTGTATCTTCTGGCGCTACGTTAGAAAGAACAGAAATAACACCCTTACCACCGATAGATAACATTGGCACAATCATGTCATCATTACCAGAATACATATCAATATCTCCCTGTGTATCGTACATAATCTGTGTTGCAAAAGCAATGTCTCCTGTTGCTTCCTTTACACCAACGATGTTATCTACATCTTTTACTAATTTTGCAATTGTAGCAGCTTCTAACTTACAGCCTGTTCTGCTTGGTACATTATAAAGAATGATTGGTAAATCTGTATGTTTTGCAATATCTGTATAATGAGCAATCAGACCGTTCTGTGTTGCCTTATTGTAGTAAGGAGTTACTACAAGCGCTGCGTCTGCCCCTGCATTCTGCGCCTGCTTTGTGAGGTAAGATGCAGTATCTGTGCAATTAGAACCTGTTCCTGCAATTACAGGAACTCTCTTATTCACACGGTTTACGCAGTAACGAATTGCTGCGATATGTTCTTCATGACTTAATGTAGAAGCCTCTCCAGATGTTCCACAAACGATAATCGCATCTGTCTTGTTCTCTATCTGGAAATCTATAAACTTCCCAAAACTCTCATAATCAATATTGTAATTCTCATCAAATGGAGTTGCGATTGCAACACCTGCTCCTGTAAAAACAGCCATACTTATCCTTCCTTTCTCTAATCTAAGAATGCATTACTAGAAATTCCCCTGTGCTAATATCTCCGGGGTCTTTTCTTTCTCTCTTTGGATTGAATAGACACAGTCCGCAATCTCCCTCACTTCATCGGGGAGATTCCTTCCCGTAAGTATCAAGTCCATGGAATCTTTTTTCACTGCAATTAAATCCATCAATTCCTCAATGGTAATTATATTGTAATCAACTAATCCAAAGATTTCATCGAGAATCAGCAAATCACACTGTCCGGTATCAAGAACCTTTCTGCTATATCCAAGAGCGTTCTTAATATTGAGCATTTGCTCCTGCTTTTCCTTCGGGCTTAAATCAGAATACCCACATGCCGCCTTTTCAAAGCGGAAAATCTGAAGCTCCGGCTCAAGCTTTTTTAAGAAATCAAGCGTATCAGAATGCTTTTTCTTGAGAAACTGCACCATGATAACCTGCTTTCCTACACCTGCTGCACGAATGCCAAGTCCAAGAGCCGCTGTGGTCTTTCCTCTTCCATTGCCGTAATAAACCTGTATACTTCCGTCCATTTTCTGACCTTTCATCCTGATTATATTTGTTGATGTTTTGCAACATCATACCATAAATCATTACAAAAATCTACTGTTCTCCAAACATTCTTACTTCTTCGTCTCTGCCAAACACCTGAAAACCGTCAAATCCCTGTTCTTCTAATTTATTAAGGAACTTACCAAGTTTCTTTGGTTTGATGTATAATGCTGTCTTATAAGTTTTGCGGAGTTCTTCTGCATAACGGATAGCATCTGCAACCTGATCCTCTTCATAAATTAAGACAACTTTTTTCTGTTTTTCTGTATTGTAAGATTCTTTTTCCATGAGAATACTGTAAATTCTCTCAAAACCAATGGAAAATCCTACTGCCGGAATCTGTTCTTTTAAGAACTTTCCGATTAAATTATCGTATCTTCCACCGCCAGCAATAGAGCTGTTAAAATCTAAGGATTCTACTTCAAATACTGTTCCTGTATAATATCCCTGTCCACGAACTAAGGTCATATCATATTCTGCAACATATTTGCCATCAGCGAGCGCATTAGAGGTATCAATAATATATGCGAGAGAATCTACATATTCACTGTTTTTGCAGATTTCTTTTACATAGTCAAGTGTAAATGGTGCATTGGAAAGAAGTTTCATGAATTCTGCGATAACTGCCTTATCAAATCCCTTCTCTGTTAATTCTGCCTCGACACCTTCTGCCTTGATCTTATTTAACTTATCAAAAGAAATACATACGCTGTCTAACTGGTCTTCCTCAAATCCTACAGACAAAAGAATTTCTCGTAAAATTCTTCTATCATTAATTTTTACCTTAAAGTTATTAATACCAATATTAAGAAGAGCCTTTGCGGTTGTGTGGATTAACTCAATTTCACAAGTAGAAGAATCAGATCCAAGAATATCAATATCACACTGGATAAACTCTCTCAAACGGCCTTTCTGTGGACGTTCTGCACGATATACTCTATCCATCTGAATCACCTTAAATGGCTGTGGTAAAGATGCACGATTATTCGCATAATAACGACTCAGTGGTAATGTAAGATCATAGCGGAGTCCCATATCTGCAATATTATCTGGATTCTGGCTTGCGATTGCTTTCTTTAACTTCTCCCCTCTTTTCATTACTTTGAAAATAAGATTTAAGTTATCTCCACCCTCGCTCTTATCAAGATTCTCAATATCCTCGATAATTGGAGTTGCAATTCTCTGGAAACCAGCCTGCTCATATGTTTCACAGATTTTCTTCTGTAAATAGTTTCTAAGCTCAGCCTGCGCTGGTAAATAATCATTCGTACCTTTTACTGGTGTTATCTTCATTTTCGTTTTCCTTTCTATACTTTTATTCTTACTTGTTCTACATTATATCATATGATGTGACTATTCAGAAACCAAAACCAAAACGTATCTTTGATTCTATTTTTATTCCCGCGGTTACCCTCCTATATAAATTTTAAAAATGTATTTATCCATAATTATCTATAATAGATATAATTCATATCCCTGCCAAACAGCAATCTGACTGCAAGTAACCATAATTCACTTATTTACCAAAAATCCATATGACTCTGAAAGTTACATAATGATAAACCAAAGGACTGCTCAAAACGAACAGTCCCTTATAATTTAACCTATATTTCCCGAATCTGCAACCTTCCTTTCAAGGTTTATTCCATCATCAATATATTCCATCTTATTTACAGAAATTTCATATGCTACTCTGCTAACCACATTATTCTCTCCTACGCGCTTCTGATATTCTCTGCTCTGAATTCTTCCCCATAGCTGAATTCGGCTTCCTACTGAAAGATTTCCTGCATATCTGGCATTACGTCCCCAACATATACATGGAATATAATCCGACTTGCCATATGCTCTGTTCACCGCCAGAAGTACGTCCGCGATCTCTCTTCCTAACGGTGTTGTTCTATATACTGGCTCCTTGCAGATATATCCATCAAGAAAAATCATATTAGGTTTTCTATTTTCTACCGAGTCTATTAATTCCAGTTCTCTTACAAACAAAGATAAAACAAGGTGATTGCGATTATTTTCATGCTTATTATAAGATCTGAACTGGCCACGAGCTTCTAAAAACTGGCCGATATGAGACTGGCTCACATCAATAAGACGTTCTGAGACCAGCAGTGGAATAATATCACTTGAATGACTGAGTCTGCTCACTTTTAATTTTACAAAATAGAAGCCTTCGCCAAAAACCTCATGGCTAAATTCAAAATCAGAGATAATTTCTCCTGCAACTACTGCCTGGTTATTTTTTAAAATTTTTTCTGTCATGTTTACTCCTCCCCTGTATGTAGCAGATTCTGTATATGTTATTTACTTTATATATACTCACTTTAAAAAAAAATATTCCTTTTTATTTAAATTCCCTAATAATTTCTGCTATCTTTTTTCATATTCTTTATAGATTTTTTATAGATTAAAATTATTTCTTTCTATTTATTTTTCTGTTTATTTTCCTTTTTATTTCGTATTTTTTATTGTGTCTTTTCTTTCTTTGTGCTAGAATAACCTAGTTTAAACGTCAATATACGGTTATAAATTGGTTCATTCCACAAGTGATGAGCAATTTATACTTTACACTTTTAGAAAGAAGGCAATTTATGAAAATCTCAAGAGAAGATGTCCGTAACGTGGCAATCATTGCTCACGTAGACCACGGAAAAACTACTCTCGTCGATGAACTCTTAAAGCAGAGCGGTACTTTCCGTGCCAACCAGGAAGTCGGCGAACGCGTTATGGATTCCAACGATATTGAAAAAGAAAGAGGAATCACAATTTTATCTAAAAATACAGCCATCCACTACGAAGGAGTAAAAATCAACATCGTTGACACTCCTGGCCACGCAGACTTCGGTGGTGAAGTAGAACGTGTATTAAAAATGGTTGATGGTGTAATTCTTGTTGTCGATGCATTTGAGGGTCCAATGCCACAGACAAAGTTTGTAACAAAAAAAGCCTTAGAATTAAATCTTCCATTCATCGTATGTATTAATAAAATTGACCGTCCGGAAGCTCGTCCAGAAGAAGTTATGGATGAAGTATTGGAACTTCTTTTAGAGTTAGATGCAGACGATGAACAGTTAGACAGTCCTTTTGTATATGCATCTGCTAAATCCGGTATTGCCATGCTTGAATTAAGCGAAAATGGTACAGATATGAAACCGTTATTCGAAACCATTATCAAGCATATCCCAGCTCCAACTGGTGACCCTGATGCAGATACACAAATTCTTATCAGTACAATCGACTATAATGAGTATGTTGGCCGAATCGGTATCGGTAAAGTAGAGAATGGTTCTATTCGTGTTAATCAGGATGCTCTCCTTGTAAACCATCATGATCCATCCGTAAATAAAAAAGTAAAAATCAGCAAGCTTTATGAATTTGATGGTCTTAATAAAGTAGAAGTAAATGATGCTACTGTTGGTTCTATCGTTGCTATTTCTGGTATTGCAGATATTCATATCGGTGACACAATCTGCTCACCTGATCATCCAGAACCTATTCCATTCCAGAAGATTTCGGAACCTACAATTGCTATGCAGTTCCTTGTAAACGACAGTCCACTCGCCGGTCAGGAAGGTAAGTTCGTAACTTCCCGCCACATCCGTGACAGACTGTTCCGTGAACTTAACACAGATGTCAGTCTGCGTGTTGAGGAGATGGAAAATACTGATTCTTTTAAGGTATCTGGCCGTGGAGAACTTCATCTTTCTGTCCTTATCGAAAATATGCGCCGTGAGGGTTATGAGTTTGCTGTAAGTAAAGCCGAAGTTCTTTACCACACAGATGAAAATGGTAAAAAGTTAGAGCCTATGGAAACTGCTGTTATCGATGTTCCAGAAGAATTCTCCGGTGTTGTTATCGAAAAGTTAAGCCAGCGTAAAGGTGAACTTCGTAATATGTCCATGTCTGGTACTGGTTCTACCCGTCTGGAATTCTCCATTCCTTCCAGAGGACTGATTGGATATCGTGGCGACTTTATGACAGACACAAAAGGAACAGGTATCATCAATACATTATTTGAGGGATATGGCCCATATAAGGGAGACATCCAATACAGAAAGCAGGGTTCCTTAATTGCTTACGAATCTGGTGAAACAGTTACTTATGGACTTTTCAGCGCACAGGAACGTGGTACATTATTTGTAGGGCCTGGCGAAAAAGTATACTCTGGTATGGTTATCGGTCAGAATGGTAAAACGGATGATATCGAAGTAAATGTATGTAAAACAAAGAAACTTACAAACACTCGTGCTTCAGGTTCTGATGATGCCTTAAAGTTAAGCCCTCCTAGAATCTTAAGCCTGGAACAGGCATTAGACTTCATTGATACTGACGAACTTCTTGAAATCACACCAAAGAACATTCGTATCAGAAAGAAAATTCTTGACCCAACTGCCCGTTACCGTGCAAAGAGAAACGGAAAAGCTTAATATATTCATTTATAAAACAAGCTATTATCTATACTCCAGAAGATATATATATTTCTTATCTTCTGGAGTATTTTTATGTAAGAAAAATATTCTTTATATTTTATCTTATATTACACAAACCACATCCTATTCTACGCTTTGTGAAGTATCTGGTAATTGAATCGCTGGGGATCCCAACTAATTTTTTAAAATACAATCACTTCTCCATCCACTGTACCAAAGTACACTTCTTCCCCTTCCTGTGTCATCACACGTCCACTTGTCGCTTCTGTAATCTTCTTCTTTAACATCTCTTTATCTGATTCTGGAAATAAAGCATGAATAATAACCTTATCCGTATATTCTGTATCTTCAGTAAGCACTTCATTTTGCGCTAACAAATATTGTAGTTTTCCTAAATCTGTATAATCCATGGCTATATCCACTCTTCTTCCTGGAATCTTCTCTACAATATCAGAATTCTCAATACCTGCTCTTGTAGCATCTGTATACGCCCTTACAAGTCCTCCTGTTCCAAGCAGCGTTCCCCCAAAATATCTGGTTACTACCACAACAATATTGTGAATCCCACTTCCAGATATTACCTCCAAAATAGGCTTACCTGCGGTTCCACTTGGTTCCCCATCATCACTGCATCTTGTTGTCACCTGTTCAGTTCCTACAGAAAATGCAGAGCAATTATGCCTGGCATCCCAGTACTTCTTCTTCATCTCTTCTATATAAACCTGTGCTTCTTCTACAGTTTCTACACTCTTTATATTAGCAATAAATCTTGATTTCTTCTCTACAATCTCTCCGCTTCCTCCGCGGTAAACTGCCTTGTGCC
>UMCD01003917.1_pt1 | contig 26408 bp, 18 predicted proteins | sample 1964161 | NCBI WGS metagenome assembly UMCD01 (sample SAMEA4835961, study PRJEB28245) | human gut metagenome | biome: gut microbiome; material: fecal sample | place: Denmark | collected 2008 | reverse complement strand
ATCATTAATCCTCTGATCAATATGATTGTCATGGTGTTAGTTTTTGGCAAGATGTTTGGTGGAAATGATTTTAATCAATTTCCGTTATATGTTCTGACGGGAACGACACTTTATGGATTGTTTACTTCTGGAACTACTATGTGTCTGCAGGCATTAATGGGAAATAAAAATTTCCTGATTAAAACACAGCTTAACAGGAATGTATATGTAATTCAAAAAATTCTGCTGGCTTTTCGAAATTTTTTATTTTCCCTGATGATTTATGCATTTGTAATCGCTTTGTACCGGATTTCACCGAGCGTGACATGGCTTTTATTCATCCCAGATGTTTTTCTGATGCTGATTATGATGCTGGGGATTGGAAAAATACTGGCGGTGATCAATGTGACATTTGCGGATATTACATATTTTTACAAGATATTTACGCTTTTTCTCATGTACGGATCAGCAATTTTTTATCGGCTGGATCGATTATCACCAGCGATGCAGAAGATAATGACTATTGTAAATCCACTCTATACAGTTATTGCGATTGCAAGAGAATGTATTATGGAGCGGATATTTCCAGATTGGAAGTTATGGGTAATTGTAAGTGTGTATGCAGGTGGATGTTATCTGGTAGGGAGCGTTTATTTTAACAGAAAAATAGAAGATATAGTCGCAAAGATGTGAGATGCTATTTTAAGAGAGGAATGGTAAAAATGGAAAACATAAGTGTGTCGATTGTAGTGCCTGTATGTAATGTAGAAAATTATCTGAAGGAATGCATGGATAGTATTTTAAATCAATCGTTACAAAATATTGAAATAATATGTGTAGATGATGGATCAACAGATCATTCATTGTCGATTTTACGATCTTATGAGAAAAAAGATAAAAGAGTAAAAGTTATCACAAAAGCAAATTCCGGATATGGAAATACTATGAATGTCGGAATGGAACAGGCAAAAGGAAAATATATCGGAATTGTTGAATCAGATGATTATATCGATTCTAAAATGTTTGAGCGTTTATATGATACGGCTGAAACCTATGAGGCAGATATTGTAAAATCTGACCATTATATTTTTTCTACAAAAAATGGTAAGAATAAAAGTCAGTATCAGTGGGTTTGTCCCATAGAATATTACAACAGGGTGTTAAACGCAGAAATTTGTCCGGAAATATATACATTTACTATGATGAACTGGACAGGAATATATCGTACTGATTTTGTGAAGAGTAATCAAATTAAACATAATGAAACACCGGGAGCAAGTTTTCAGGATAATGGATTTTGGTATCAGGTAATATCTCTTGCAAAGAAAATTGTATTTATAAATGAAGCATTTTATTATTACAGACAGGATAATCCGAATTCTTCGATCAATAATAAAAAGAAAGTATATTGTATTTGCGATGAGTATAAATTTATGACTGATTTTTTAAATAGTCATACAGAATTAGGAGAAGAATATCACAAACGTTTTTTTGAAAAGAAATTTTTCAATTATATGAATTCTTATAAAAGAATAGCAGATGAATATAAATTGGAGTTTTTAGAAACTATACGGGATGAGTTTCAAACAGATCTAAAAGATCCGCTATTAAAAACAGGTGCAATTGATCCATGGGTTTATAAACAGGTTAATCGAATTATTGATTCCCCGAAACTGTTTTATATAGAAAATGAATTGTGGGAGTATCGAGAAGAATATGACAGGGTACATGAAAAGTTAATGAAAATAAGAAACTCGGAAGAATTTAAAAAGGGTATTCGAATAAAGAAAATATTAGGTATGAAAATGTAGGAGGAAGGAATAAAGTGAAATTCATTGATTATTCAAATGATGGGAATGTTCAGGTTACATATAATCAACAGATAAAGCCACTGATTTCTGTTATAATTCCGGTTTATAATAGTGAACTTTATTTAAAGGAATGTTTGGATTCTGTTATTAATCAGACCTATAAAAAGATAGAGATAATATGCGTGGATGATGGTTCTACAGATCATTCTTTGGATATTTTGAATTTTTATCAAAAAAAGGATTCCAGGATAAAAGTTTTTACACAGGAAAACAGCGGGCCATCTGCAGCAAGAAACAAGGCACTGGATATGGCAAAAGGTGATTATATAAGTTTTGTAGATTCAGACGATTTTTTAAAGCCATATACATATAGCACGCTGATTGAATATGCGACACAGGAACGATCATGGGATTTAATTATATTTGGCGGAAATATTGTAGGGGAAAGAAATACCTATTTTGAAGAAAAATTGTCCACGGAGTATAGGGAATATTTAGATTGTAAACCAGGCACAGTTGTATTTGGCGAGAAGGCAGCAAGACCTTTTTTATGGTTACATTTTTTTAAGAGAGAACTGCTTGAAAAGCCGGAAAAAATTAGATTTATGGAAGATATTAATTTGGGGGAAGATCAGATTTTTGAATTTGAATATATTCCAAGAGCAAAAAATGTATTGGTTCTTGATAAGAAGTTTTACAACTACAGAATTGAAAATAATGCATCCTTAATGCAGTTGTATAATAACCGCAGAATCAAGAAAACAGAATGCCATTTTACAATTATTAAAACTGTTATAGAAAACTGGAAGAAAGATGGGTATTACAGTTTATATCAAGATGATATTTGGACATGGGCAGTCCAGTTAATGTATTGGACGATTAATGATCTGCCATCTGAGTTCAGAAAAGAATACTCCATACAAATGCTTGATTTAATGAGAACATATGATGTTGAGGAGTATCTGGTTTCAGGATCGGAAGTATCACATTATAAAGAGTTAAAAAAATGGGCAGAAAGCAATACATCTTCAGAGAGTGATTTAAATCTAATAAAGAAAAAAATTGAACAAGAAAATTTTGAAATAGAGGAAACTTTAAAATCTAAGGCATTTAAGTTGGGAAAATTTTTTACAGGGAAAAAAAAGCGACTTGATATTGATAAAATTATAGAAGTGTAAAGGTGATATTTCAGGTGAATTGAAAATCATGTTACTGGAAGGTATTTAAAAGGAGAAAATTGAATGATTGTTTTAAATAAAATAAAAAGCAAAAATGAGGGAGATGATTTAATTTTATCAAGTCTGCTTGAGATTGACGAAAATAATTTTGAATTAGCAGTTCGCATTAAAGGGTTGGAATGGCACAAATATGCGGTTACGGATCGGTTAGATGCTTTTTTGTGGGGAGTGTTACCATATGCAATGCGTCATGGACATGATATTAAATGCAAAGATAAAGTTTCGGGAAAATTCTTATATAATTTAAATACACAATATATTCAAATACTCTCAAAATATGATCCGAAACTTTATAATACGAAAATACAGGCAGAGATAACGGATGATGAAATTCCAAATGAAGGAGCGGTTGCTACAGGGGTATCATGTGGAGTTGATTGTTTATATACAATTATTGAAAATTATAAATCGAAATATTCGAAAGAATTATCTTTGACACATTTGCTTAATTTTAACGAGGGTGCATTTGGTGGAAGTTATTACAGTTCAAATAGAGCATTCGTTGTAAAAAATCTTCATGCAAAAGAGCAAGCGCTGGCAGATGAACTTGAACTCCCGGTAATCAATCTTTCGACAAATTTGGAAAGTCTTTTAAAAATTCCGGTAGACCAGTTTATTGTATATGCAATGGGAATAATGGTAATGACGATATCAAAATTGATTGGCACATATTTATATAGCTCGTCGGGGGGGGATTATGGAGATTTTTCTGTAAAATCAATCAGTGGAAGAGATGTTTCGTATGCAGATTTGCTTAGCTTACATTGCATAAGCCATGGCCCGACATTTTTTTATTCTGCGGGAGGTGCAAAAACCCGGTTTGAAAAATTCAAGTATATTTCAAAACATCCTCTTACAAAAAAACATTTGTTTTCTTGTTTAAATCAAGATTTTAATTGCGGTGTATGTGTAAAATGTATGAGAAATTTATTGACGATTGATGCCTTGGATCTGTTGGATGAATATAAGAACGTATATGATATTGATGATTATAAGGCAAGAAGAAACGATGCACTTCAGTATTTGGTTCATGAGATAAAATTTCATGGATATAGCTACTCGTATTTAGAAGATATATATCATATTATTAAGCAAAAAGAACCTGAGATAATTGAAAAAATAGAAAAAAATTTATCTGTAAATAAAATGGTTCAAATAAACAATGAATTAGAAAAACAAGCAAGAGAAAGAAAAAGGGTTATAAGGGCATATAAAACTTTAAGTAATAATAAAAAAGTAGAAGAATTGGCGCAGAGGCTAAGAGAAAGAAATATTAAGCACGTTATATTGTACTATTATTCTTATGCAACAGATCTGTTAATTAACTATGCTGATCAGTTGGGAATTGTAATTGATTATATTGTAGAGGATGTTAAGGAACCGAGAAGAATTCCGAGACTTCCATATAATACAGTGAATTATCCGAATTGTGATGCAATAATTAATTGTAATATCCGTTATCCTAAATTATCAAAAAGAAAGCTAGAAGAAAGGACAAACAACTTAATAATAAATGCAGAAGATATTCTGGATTTGAGAGAGTGTTTGTAAAAGATTATGGAAGAAAACAGCATAAAATGTATAAATATGAATTTATGTACAGCATGTGGGGCATGTGAAAATATATGTCCTGCACATGCTGTCGTTATGCAGTATGATCAAAACGGGTTTATGTACCCAATTATAAATGAAAATTGTATTAATTGTGGTAAGTGTAAGTCGGTTTGCCAAGTTATAAATCCTGTAAATTTATATGATTCACCTGATACATATGCGGTGTGGAACAAAAATAAGGAAGTAAGAATGGCAAGTTCTTCGGGCGGTTTTTTTTCGATTATTGCTCAATATGTTATAGACCGTTCAGGTGTGGTATTTGGTGCTGTTTATACTGATAATTTTGATGGAGTTTATACGGCATGTGCAAAGACAATGACAGAAGTTACTTTTATGCGGGGATCAAAGTATGTTTTTTGTGAAACAAGAGAGGCTTTTCAATCTGCCAGAAATTATTTGGAAAATGGAAATTATGTTTTATATACAGGAACACCATGTGAAATCGCTGGTCTGATAAGTTATCTTGGAAGAAACTATGAAAAGTTGATCACATGTGATTTTGTCTGTCATGGAGCAAATTCTGTTGCGGCATATCAATCATGGCTTTTGGAATTTACAAAAGGGCAGACGGTAAAAAAGCTGGACTTTAGAGATAAATCTGTTTTTAAATGGTCAACAACGGCTACTGCATATTTAGAAAATGGAAATATTATTCGGGAAAATTATGAGAATTGTTATTGGTATAAAGGTTTCTTAGAGGGGGTTATTATAAGAAAAAATTGTAGCACATGTCCATACGCAAAAGGAGAAAGATGTGCTGATTTTACCATGGGTGATGCTTGGCAAGTTGGAAGAATTAATAAAGCTTACAATGATCAGTTGGGAACATCACTGATACTGGTAAATTCAGATAAGGGAAAAAGGATTTATGAAGTGCTTAAATCTGAAATGGAATTATGTGAGAAAATTGATTTAGAAGAAATTAGAAAATATAATGGAAATTTAAATTATCCACAAAAACAACATTTATCAAGAAGATTTTTTTTCTCACATTTAGATAAAGATGGGTATCATAAAGCATTATGGTATGGACGCGGATTGCGATGGGATGTTGGTATTGTTGGGTGGTGGTTTGCTTCTAATTATGGAAGTGCATTAACATATTATGTTTTGGCAAAAAGTATAGAAAAAACTGGAAAAAGTATTATTTTTATACCAGTTCCACAGCTAAATGGGAAAGACTGGGATTCCGATACACAAATTGTTGAGGAATTTATGTCCAAGCATTTTAAGATTGCTAATAAAAGAGACTATAAACATTTAAATGAAATGAATCGGTTTTGTGATTCATTTTTGTTGGGATCAGATCAAATGTGGACAGAGTCTACAACTAAGTTAGTCGGATATTCTTTTTTCTTGGATTTTGTAGACAAAGAAAAAAAGAAGGTTGCCTGTGCAACATCGTTTGGTGCGAGTCATTTTAATACTGATTTAAAAATGAGATATACGGCACGGGATTATCTTAAACAATTCGACGCAATCAGTGTGCGTGAAGAAAGTGGTGTAGAGATATGTCATAAAGCTTTTGGAATTAATGCAGAACAGATTATTGATCCTATATTTTGGGAAGGAAAAACGATTTTTGATCAATTAGTTGATTCCGAAACGGAAAACGAATTACCGGAACATTATTTATTATGTTACATCTTAGATCCCGATGAAGAAAAAAAGAAATTTGTTAAATATATTGCTGAAAAAAATAAGCTTACAATATTATCTGTTTTGGGAATGAAGGAATATAACATAAATAAAGATTGTTGGCATATAGGACAACTTGTTGAAAAGCCTGCTATTGAAGAGTTTGTTTTGCTGGTGAAAAAGTGTGACTTTTTGATTACCGATTCTCATCATGGGACTTGCATGGGAATTATTTATGAAAAAAATTATTTTGCACTGGGAAATAAAAAAAGGGGAATAGATCGGTTTCTGACAGTGGCTGAAAAATTGGGGACACAAAACAGGGTTGTTACTCAACCGTTTGATTATGATAGGGTAAATACAGTTTCAAAAATTGATTATAAACAAGTTAGGTTTAAGTTAGAACAGGAGATTCTCAGAGCAAAAGAATGGTTAAAAAAAGCGTTTGAAAAAGAAACTATTCCAGGTGAAGAAACGGTTTATAGTTTACTAAGAAGAATTGAGAAACTTGAAGAACAGGTTAGAAAATTACAAGGTTAATTTTACTAATGGTTTTGTAAGGATGGAACATATTTTTGATAGGGGAGGATGTAAAAGTATATCAAGATAATAATGTGAATATGTGATTGCAAAAGTATTTTATGAGAGGAGAAGGAATGCTATGCTAGAGTTTGTTATATCGACAATATTATCTGGGATTATTTGGGATATTATAAAAGGAAGTCAAAAACTGTTATATCATTATTTCTTAAAGAAAATGGATATTGCTGAGGCGGAGTTGACAAATTTGATAGAAAATATTCCGCAAGAAGAAAAAAACAATAAAAAATTGGTAATTGAATATCTGAAAGCGGATAGCGAGTATCAAATTTTGTTAAAGCAAGCCGTAAGAAACGTCAGGAGCGCTAACTTAAAAAAACGCATGACGGTTATTGTGTTAGTTGTGATTATTGTATTGGGAGCAGGTCATTATTATTTAGGTGTAATGGATGGACAATTCCGTTCCTTTTCAAATGACTATGTACAGGTTGTATATAATGGGTTACAAAAAAAGGAAGTTACACCTATCAGCCCAGAAGGAGATACATATTTTTACAATAATTGGTGGGATTTGAAGCGAAAGAAGTATATTCGTGTAGTAAAATTTTACGGAGATACAGGGATTGATGATAGTATAAAGATGATGGAAGGTGATGAAGCCGAGAGAGATATGTTTGTAGATATATGTACATCACAACAAATTTATCATACTCTTCAATATGCTGAATCTGAATTAGGAATAACTGAGACACAGGGGTTAAATGGTGACTTTAAGAATGAAGCAATTACAGGGGATAAAGGACTTACTATCAGAGGAGGTTCACAAACAGAAACAATAGAGAATATACCTGATATGATTCTGGTGCAATATAAGAACTCTGGGTATAAATATTTTGTTGTTGGGAAGACGTTATACGTGGATAATAGTGGATATATGATGGCAATGTTGTCATATAGTGGAATGTCATATGATGATTTTATGGATTCATATGATAAAAAAATTGTAAAATTAAGAAATTGTTTTAATAATATAAAACAGCTTGCATATTGAAGGAAGATGGAAATAATATACCCGTTGCAATTTGATTTGTGTAGAGAAATGTGAGGTGATTAATATAAAAGATTTGTTGCATACATATAATGTAACAGTGCTACTACGGTATTATACATATGATTTACACAGCAAGGAGAAAGATTCGGAATATGTGATGGGATTAAAGCAGGATGTTAACTGGGATGTAGAGCGTGAGGTGGAAGAACCGATTCCTGATACCAATCAAGTATTCAAAAAAGGTGAGTTTGTTCATATCCATTTGTTTTGTGGAAAAGATTTGGAACATGAAGAGATACCTGCGGATTTTTTTAATGTAGAAATTACAAATATTGTTGTACATGATCAAGATGAAGCTCGTGATTTTGTGAAGCCATATCTATATAGAATATGTAGAACCTTAAGTTTTTTCCTAAGTCAACATAATTGTAATAAGCACAGTTATCAGCCACGAGTGGAAACGGATGTGGAGCATGCAATATGGGAAAATTCGGTTTATGAGCCATTAGAACAAGTACTTCATAAACAAGAAGATACTGTTGAAACAACGTGGGTGAACGGAAAAAAGTATCAGATAATTACCATTGAGTCGGCGCCAATTGTCATCTCAACAAGTGTATATAGCAAAATTTATGGAAAAATGCCGATGGATGACTTTTTGCTATATGTTAATTGTTCAGATACGGATTTGAATTACATGCTTGATGAATTTTATCTGGCATTGGGACAGGAAAACAGATATAGCAAGTTTTTCCATTTATTTTCGATAATTGAGTTTATTGAAAAGAGATATGAGGACGATAACGGTGCCAGTAAGTTATTCGACTCCGAGAAAATAGATGTGATTGTGAAAGCAGCACTTGATAGTCCGGTATTGGTGGACAAGGAAAAAAGAGATCGTGTTCGCGGAGCATTGAAGCAGATACTTGGAAATCTGACTGATATTGGAAGAAAAGAAAAACTGGTTCATATTTTGCATGAGATGGGAATTTATAAAATTGAAAATTGTGGAACAGAGTTTGAAATTGATGGTAAAACAATAGGACAGATAATTAATTTGCGAAATAAATGTTATCATGCAGACCGAAAAAATAAGGGAGAGACAAAAATAGATGTTGATTTGGCAGTTACACAATTGATGTATATATGTGAACGGGTAATTGCGGCACAAGTAAAACCAATTCATCAGTAATGAAAATATTAAAAATATCGAGATGGGGGAATAAAAATGTACGATTATTTAGTAGTAGGCTCCGGTCTGTTCGGCTCTGTATTTGCCAGACAGGCAGCCGATGCCGGAAAGAAAGTGTTTGTAATAGACAAGCGCCCAAACATTGCCGGAAATGTTTACACAGAAAAAGTAGAGGGCATCAATTTCCACAAATACGGTGCCCATATTTTCCATACAAACAACACAGAAGTATGGAATTATGTAAACCGTTTTGCGACATTTAACCGCTTTACAAATTCACCGGTTGCAAACTACAAAGGGGAATTGTATTCCATGCCTTTCAATATGTATACCTTCAACAAGATGTGGGGTGTAGTCACACCGGAGGAGGCGGCTGCCAAAATTGAGGAGCAGAAGAAGGAAATCACCGGAGAACCGCAAAATCTGGAAGAACAGGCAATTTCCCTTGTGGGGCGTGATATCTACGAAAAACTGGTGAAAGGCTATACCGAAAAACAGTGGGGGCGTGACTGCAAAGAGCTTCCGGCATTCATTATCAGGCGTCTTCCGGTTCGGCTTACATTTGATAATAATTATTTCAACGCATTGTATCAGGGAATTCCGATCGGTGGTTACACAAAACTGGTAGAGAATTTGCTGGAAGGTATTGAAGTCCGGTTAAACGAGGACTATCTGGAAGATAAGGAAAAATGGAATGCGATGGCGGAAAAAGTTGTTTATACCGGAGCCATCGATGCCTATTTTGACTATACGTTGGGAAATCTGGAATACCGTTCGGTACGTTTTGAAAATGAGATTCTTGATATGCCGAACTTTCAGGGGAATGCGGCGGTAAATTATACAGATCGTGAGACTCCGTGGACAAGGATCATTGAACACAAATGGTTTGAGTTCGGAAAAGATGAAAATGGAAATGACTTGCCAAAGACCATTATCAGTAAGGAATATTCTTCGGAGTGGAAGCCGGGGGATGAGCCATATTACCCGGTTAATGATAAGAAGAACGGGGAACTTTACCAAAAGTATAAAGCGCTGGCAGAGAAAGAGGAAAATATCATTTTTGGAGGCCGCTTAGGGGAATACAAATATTATGATATGGATGCGGTGATTGCAAGTGCTCTGGAATGTGCCAGAAATCAATTGTATTGATTAAAAGTGCAGGAATCTGCAAAAATAATCAATAGAAACATTGAAAAAGTTTAAGAGGCAGTGATCATGAAAAACGAAGTGAAAATTGCATTGAATATCTGCACATTCCAGCGTGAAGAATTTATTCACAGAAATCTGTCACTTTTGCAGGCATCGGATTTTTTCAATCCGGACAACCCGCAGTATTACGGAAGGCTTCATATTTTTGTGGTGGACAATGGCAGCAGTTTGCAATTGCCGGAGAGTCTGTATGTGCATTGTATTTATAACAGGAATACCGGAGGTTCCGGTGGATTTCAGAGAGGAATTGAGGAGATCCGTAAACGAAATGAGGGATTTACCCATGTGATTTTTATGGATGATGATGTTGCCTTTGACATCAGCAGCTTTTATCTGCTGTTTGATTTTTTATCCGGGGTCGGGGAGGCGGACAGGGACCGCCCGGTAGCGGGACGCATGTTTTGCATGGATGATCCATATATCCAGTACACGGCGGCGGAGAAGTGGAACCGGGGAATGGTTTCGCATGTGGAGTTCATGCGCGATGTCCGGAAAACGGCATACACACAGGGCAGAGTGATCTACGACGCGGATGCGGATTACGGTGGCTGGTGGTTTTGCTGTTTTCCATATGTATTTGTACAGGAAAATGATGTACTTCCGTTTTTCATTCACTGCGATGATGTGGAATATGGTCTGCGATGCGGGAAAAAGCCAATCATTATTGAAGGAGTGCAGGTGTGGCATGAAACATACGACAAGCGGATGACACCTCTCATGCAGTATTATGACACGCGAAACCCGCTGTTTGTGAATCAGCTCTATGGTTTTTTGCCGGAGCCTTTGCAGCTTTTGCGGCAGTGGAAGGATAAGATGACGGCGTTTCATGTAAAAGGTGACTGGCTTTCGGAGTATTATGTCATCCTTGCAATGAATGATTTCCTGAAAGGCATGGGGTGGTTGAAGCGGATTGATGCGGGGAAGTATCACAAAAAACTGCAGAAGGCAAAAAGCTGCAAGGTAAAGAATGCGATATGCTGGCGGCTTGTGGAGCACCGGGCGAAAAAGAAATTCATGGTACACAAAAACAACTGCTCCGGTTAATCGGAGCAGTTGTGTGAAATGCTGTATTATTTACAGATCTCCGTATCTGCGTTTATATTCAGCAAGTTTGGCATCCTGATCAGCAAGTCGGGCATCCCGGTCAGCAATCTCGGAATCCTTTTTGGAACAGGCTCTTTTCAGCGCATCGCGTTCATGGATAACCTCGAATAATTCATCGGTTGGAAGTTTCAGTACAGGTTCTGTCATATTATACACCTCCTGACATAAATTTCTGTTACGGTAAGAAATGCGGAGCATGGACTTTTGCAAAAGCATTAAAATAAGTTTTTTGTCAGTTTCCGTTAAAAATCCCTCTGCAATTTCCTGATCTAAGATAAGTATAGTTTCCTGCAGAAAAGAAGTCAATTCTTCTTTGGATTTCTGTACTTTTTTCTCAAGATCATGTCGTTTATCAGGGGATTTTGCCGACTGCATCTTGCGGTCAGAAGGGATGTGACGGCGGAACCGGATTGGAAGAAACGGGATGAGCATACACAAATGTTTCTTTTTGATTTCTTCAAGGGTAAAGGACTGCACCTTTACGGTTGGAACGCGGTATTCATGAGTACTGCCATCCTGAAACCGGATCAGACAGCTCAGGTAATCAGGGATCTTTTTCGTCCCCTGCAGGAAAAGAACGGCAGAGTTCGGAAATTTGAGCAGAAGCTGTGGATTTTTGGTGTCGGACCGGTAATTCAGGGACGCATGAACATCATACTCAAACATACGGATTGTGATAAGCCCATTGTATGTAATTTCACATTCAAAGTGGTAAATATCTGATTCGTTTACACAGAATGTGAGGTCAGCCTTAATGGTCGAAATTTCTTTTGTATCCGAGCGTTCTACAGAATACTCTGTGGAAAGTGGAACAACAGAGGAATCTTCGGGATATTTTTTCCCATAGATCTCATAGATGAGCGGAAACAGGAGTTTGGGAGAACTGTAAGTTGCTTTTTTTATAATTAAATCCCAAAGTTGCGTTTCCGTGGAAATTTCTTCAGGCAGCCCGTTGTTACGAATAATTTCTTCAATCTCTTTCGAGTGAAGATGGTAAGTATGGCGTGTATTGGCCATGTAATATCCTCCTATACTGTTGTGGGTATAATATTTGGAAAAATAAAAAGATTGTTGTTTTTATAATACTGAAAAAAGAAAAACAGAATAACAAATAGGTATATGTATCATAACATACGAGTAACGTAGATACAATAATTTGTTTTATAAAATTAAAGATATAGAAGCAGGTAAGTTACAACATCATTTGAAAAGGTTTTTAAGATATGAGAAGTGAAGTATACAGTTTTCTGGTAAACAGGCATCCGGGAATTTCATACCGGTATCATAAGATACATGATGATGCAACCGGTATGCGCAGAATGTTTTCCTGGGCATATTTGTTGTGGATAAATTTCGCATATTATGTATTGTTCTGTAGATTTCTCGGAAGAATTCCAGAGATGGAAATATATGAAAAACGCAAATTGATGATAAAAACCAGCGAATCCGAAGGACACTGGAAAGATGAGGAGTTTTTTTCCGTAGAGGATTTTGTCAGAAAAATCAAAGATTACGATGTGATCTCATTTGATATTTTTGATACATTGATTTTTCGCCCGTTTTCTTCTCCGACAGATATGTTTTATTTGATTGGAGAAAAATTTGATTTCCTCGATTTTAAGAATTTACGTGTATGGGCAGAATGGGATGCCCGGATGAAATGCAGGCAGAAAAACGGACACATGGAAGTGACATTACAGGATATCTGGGAAAATCTGGCAGAAGATACCGGACTGGATGCCATGGAGGGTATGCGGTTGGAGTGTGAGGTTGAAGAAGAACTCTGCTATGCAAATCCGTATATGTTGCAGGTATGGAAGCGTATGCAGGAATTGGGAAAGCGTCTAATCATTGTTTCGGATATGTATCTTCCGCGTGCTTGTATTGAAAAAATATTGCAGAATGCCGGATATACGGGAGCGGAGCGTATTTACATCTCCAATGAGTATGGAGAGAATAAAGCCGGTGGAGATCTGTTCCACCGTGTGATCCGCGATTTTTCCGGTGCGCGTATTGTACATATCGGTGACAATCCACACAGTGATCAGAAAATGGCAAAGGCGAGCGGGCTGGATATTCTGCCCTATCAGAATGTAAATAAAAATGTGTTACTGTACCGTCCGATGGATATGTCATCGATGATCGGCGGGGCATACCGGGGGCTGGTATCCAATCATTTGTACAATGGATCAGAAAAATTCAGTATAGATTACGAATATGGATATGTGTATGGTGGATTGTTTGTTGTGGGGTATTGCCATTTTATTCATGAATATTATGAGCAGCATTATCTCGATCAGTTACTGTTTCTGGCGCGGGATGGAGATATTCTCCGCAGAGTTTACCAGAAATTATATCCCGATGACCGGACGGTATATGTCTACTGGTCACGGAAAGCGGCCACAAAACTGATGGCAGATGAGGATAAGCACGATTTTTTCCGGAGATTCATTTATCACAAGGTCAATCAAAAGGTTACGATAGGGGAGGCTCTGCGTTCCATGGAATTGGAACAATTGCTTCCGGAACTTTCAGACTGGCAGGAAATATGGGATGTATGGGAACGAAAATCGGGTGCCGGCAGAAAGCAGAAATTTATTGATTTGCGGGCAGAGGATGAGCTGACAGACAAAAATGCATATCTGCTCCGACGGTTTATTGAGGCAAAATGGGAGCGGGTGATGACACATTATGAGGAACAGCAGGTCGCAGCAGAAAAGTATTACCGGGAGATTCTGTATGGATGTAAAAACGTAGCAGCGGTTGATATTGGCTGGGCGGGAAGCGGTGCGCTCGCGCTTTCCCATCTGGTGGAAAAGGTATGGGGGATGGATTGCCGGATCACAGGGATTGTTGCGGGGACAAATACCATTCATAATGCCCAGCCTGATGCGTCCGATCCATTCCTGCAGGATGGCAGGCTGGTGGCCTATCTGTATTCCGGACAGATGAACCGTGATCTGTTGAAAAAGCATGATCCAAATAAGGATTATAACGTGTTCTGGGAACTGTTGCTTTCTTCCCTGACACCTTCGTTTCAGGGATTTCATAATGGAAGATATCAGACAGAAAAGGAAAGCATTTATCTGGAAACGGTGGATATTACACTGGAATTTGGCAGATATGATTTTAATCCAGAGGGAATCCGGGAAATCCAGCGGGGAATTTTGGATTTTGCAGAGCAGTATCTGGAGCATTTTGGAGCATTCCCCTATATGTTCCGCATTAGTGGAAGGGATGCATATGCACCAATGCTTGTGGCTGCAAGTTACAATGAACGTTATCTGAAAGAGATGGAGAAAAGATTTCAACTGGAAATTGCGGTGAACTGATGAAGTTTACCGCTTTTTTATTTTCTTGCAACAAAAATACACCTCCGATACACTGTATAGATAGGAGGGCCTTCCATGGATGAACGTTTATTAGTAAAAAGGGCAAAGCGTGGGGATACCGCAGCGTTTGCCGAATTGTATGGGACAATTTATAAGAGGCTGTATCAGTTTGCGCTGTATACGCTTGGAAATACACAGGATGCGGAGGATGTGGTCAGTGCCGCTGTGATGGAAGCATTTGAAAATATCGGGAAATTGCGGAAGGAAGATGCTTTTTCCGCCTGGATGTATCGTATCGTGGCAAATATGTGTAAACAGAAAATGCGGGAATACTATCAACGGGGAGAAGAACTGACGGAAGAAAACGGTGGCTGGGACGGCTATGTATGGGGTGATACCCGTGAGGAATATATAGAAGTCCGGCGTGCATTTCTTACGATGGATGAGGAGGACCGCATGATTGTGGGAATGCATGTCTTCGGTGGATATAAGACGCGGGAGATTGCGCAGATTCTTGCAATGAATGAGAATACTGTGCGGTCGAGAGAACATCGGGCGTTGCAGCGGATGGAAAAACAGCTGAAGGGATTGAGGTGAGAATATGCAGGAACAGAACCTGGAAGAATGGAAAGAGAAAATAGACAGATCCGCAGAGCAGATTACCGTGCCGGATACTCTGACACCCGGGGCTGTGCAGCAGATGCTGGAGGAGCGGAAAAACCGGACATCCGCAGGCAGGAAAGAACACAGACATTACCGGAGATTTGCCGGAATTGCTGCGGCAGTTGCAGTGCTGGTGATTGCGGTCGGAACCTATGGATGGAATAAGTATGGAACCGATGATGCGCAACCGAAAAAGGCTGCTCTTTCCGTAACAGAAACTGTCGACAGTACGCAGGATACAGAAAAGAAAGAACAAATCGGTGCATTTACTCTGGCAAAAAGTTACCAGGATGTATATGCAGCGGTACAGAAAAAATCCAATTCACAAAAGGAGTTGGCAGAAGGCACAGTGGATGATTCGTTTTTCGTGGAAGATAGCGGTTCTGCCGAGGCGAAAAAAGAGTCATCCGGTACCCATTCCGACACCAATTTGCAGGTAAACGGTGTGGACGAGGGGGACATCGTCAAAAATGACGGAAATTATCTGTATGTGTTGAATGATGACCGGGTGACCATTGTGGATATTCGGGACAAAAATATGCGTAAGCTGTCGGAAATACGGCCGGAACTGACGGAAAATGATATTCTTTTGCAGCTATACGTGGATAACGACCGGCTGTATGTTATCAAGCAGGGATGGGAAACACAACAGGAGGAGATTCAGTCCGACAGCACGGAGGTTGACAATGATTCCGGTTTTATCGGATGTTACAAAGATATCGCTTATGAACCGGACGGAAATGTGAGTACAGTTCTTTTGACGTATGACATTTCCGATCGCGCAAATCCGGTATTAAGTGCAACCATGAAAATGGATGGAGCATACCAGAGTTCCCGTAAGGTTGGAAATTTTATTTATCTGTTTACTGACCGTTGGGTGTCCAGAGACGGAAAGAACTGGAAGGCTCAGGTCATTCCGGAAATTGCCGGGAAAAAAGCAGATGCCGGATGTTTTTATGTGCAGAAGAATGGGACAACAGAAGTCATTATGGCATCTGTAAATCTTAAAGAGCCATCGAAGGCTGCAGACCATATGGTGCTTCTCGACAGCGGACGACAGGTTTATATGGGAACGGATGCAATCTATCTGTATCAGATGGAATATGAGCGTAGAGAAAAGACAAAGATCGCCAAGTTTTCTTATAAGAATGGAATGTTTTCAGCAATTGCAGAAACAACCGTAAAGGGGGCGATCTGGGATACGTTTGCTATTTCAGAAAGTGGGGGAGAACTTCGTATTCTGACAACAGATTCTCAAAATTCTTTATCCGAAAACCGCCTGTATCTGCTGGATGCGGACCTGAAAAAAGAGGGATTGCTGGAAAATATTGCAAAGGGAGAAGAGATTTATGCGGCACGGTATCTGGGAAATATAGCATATTTCATTACTTATCATAATACCGACCCGTTGTTTGCAGTAGATATTTCCGATCCGGCACATCCGAAGCCGCTGGGAAATGTGAAGATGACAGGATATTCCGATTATCTGCACCCGTTTGGAGATGGACTGTTGCTTGGCATCGGCTATGAAACCAATGCTAAGACAAGCGAGAAGACAGGGGTAAAACTGACAATGTTTGATATCTCCGATCCGATAAACCTCAGGATTTTGGATTCTGTGACGATAAACGAAGATTTCTGCAGTGCCGCAGAGAATTACAAGTGTGCATTTGTAGATACCGGACGTGGACTGGTCGGATTTGCGACAGAGACCTGGACCAAAACCAATTATAACAGGTATATGCTGTTTCAGTGGGATGGAACGTCTTTTGTAAAGAAAATTTCCTTAAAGAAAACACAGCAGAAAATGGATACGTGGACTGGTGCAGAACAGATGAGGGGACTTTCTTCGGGTGACTGTTTTTATGTGCTTCATGTGGAACGGGATGATTTTTCACTTATTTCGTATGATATGAAAAATGATTTCCAGGAGATTGAGACCCAAAAATATTAAAAACACATAAAAAATGAGATAAAAATGAAACTTTTTTGCACATTTTTCTTGAAAAAGCCTCTGATTTTTGTTACTATATGTTATAGTTAAGTAACAAAGTTGTAACAAATTGGAGGATAGGCATTGAAGTTTAAGGTTACATGGGGTAAGAAGCTGATCGCAGGTATTTTGTTGGCGGCTGTTGTAATAGGGGGTACTGCAGCACCGGCAGAAGCAGCATCGAAGAATCATACCGCGGTTGTGGCACAGGATAATTACCGGAAAACATTGTGCAAAGGATTTCTGGGAAAGAGTTATGGCAGTGTGGTTGATGGAATCCGCTGTGACTGCAGTGGTTACACACGGGCAGCCCTGAATCGTCTGGAGAGTAAGGGACGGAAAGGGACTGCACTGAAAAATGTCAGTGTTGGAGCACATTGTACCAGAGACTGGGTAAGCGGATCGAGTATTTCGTATACAACAGGGGTTGCAACAAAGGGTGCGATCCAGTGGAATTTCGGCACAAAGAAGTCTATTGGAAGAAAAAGCAGTGGGAAAAGCCTTTCCCAGTTGGAACTTGGAGATGTTGTTGTTTATGGCAAGGGCGGTTCTTCCTCCCATATAGCCATATATTTCGGAGAATTTTCTTCGATGGAAGCGGTAAAGGATTATCTGGAAGATATTGGTGTCTATGCGAAAGGAACGATTAAGAGATCTGCAGGAGATAAGTACAGTTACAGTGGCCGCACGATTGTGCATAAGTATGGAAACAGTAGGTACTGGCGGATTCATTCTACATGCAGCGGAATCATGATTGACAATGATATTGCAGGAACCAGCAGATACACATCTTCCTTTGGACAGTGGAAATGGACCTTTGATACCGGGATTCAGGTACAGTAAAAGAACAGACAAAAAGCCCTGCGTTTTCGAAATTTACGAAAGCGCAGAGCTTTTTTATATGGCAGATATTTAATCCACCAGTTTATCCAGTTCTTTGATGTATTCGGTTTCGCTTGAGAACTGATGGTTTGCTTTCTTGGCATACAGACCGACAGCTGTCTGGGATTTCTTGATTGCCTGCATGGTTCCGGCACCGGCGACACATCCGCCCGGACAGGCCATGCCTTCGAGCAGATAGCCCGGATATTTGCCTAATGTGGCAAGTTTTAAAAGCTGACGGCATTCCTTTAATCCCTCGGCATTTGCTACCTTGATCTCCTGTTCCGGATGATCCCGTTTGATGACATCTACGACAGCCTGAGCAACGCCACCGGCAACGGCAAAGTTTCTTCCGTCGGTGGAAGCGTCACTTACACCATCCGGATCTTCTTCCATGTTTTCCAGATCCACATGTTTTGCATCAAAAATACCGGCCATTTCTTCAAAGGTGAGCACGAAATCTACTTCACTGCGGACGCTGCGGCGCATTGCTTCGAGTTTTTTAGCCGCACATGGTCCAATAAAGACAACCTTTGCATTTGGGTTATGCTTTTTGATAAGACGTGCAGTTAATGTCATCGGAGTCAGTGCCATGGAAATACAGTTGGCGTGATCCGGGAATAATTTCTTTGCCATGACAGACCATGCCGGACAGCAGGAAGTTGCCATGAATGGAAGTTCATCCGGCACTTCTTTTAAGAAATCTTCTGCTTCCTGCTTTGCGCACAGATCCGCACCGATTGCTACCTCAAAAACGTCTGCAAACCCGAGTTCTTTCATGGCAGCACGCAGCTTGCCAGGGGTAACTTTTGGTCCGAACTGACCGACAAATGCAGGAGCGACAGCTGCATAAACCTTTTCACCGGACTGGATGGCACGGATGGTCTGGAAAATCTGGGATTTGTCAGCAATGGCGCCGAACGGACAGTTTACCAGACACTGACCGCAGGAAACACACTTGTCATAATCGATATTGGCTTTGCCGTTTTCATCTGAAGTAATGGCATCCATACCGCACGCTTTGGCACATGGACGTTCCTGAATGATAATGGCGTTATAGGAGCAGACACTTGCACAGCGGCCGCACTTGATACATTTCTCCTGGTCAATGATAGATCTGCCGGTGGTACGGTCTAAGGATACGGCATCCTTTGGACAGACCTCCATACAAGGGTGTGCCAGACATCCCTGACAGCCGTCCGTTACATGCACACGTTTTGTGGGACAGGCATTGCAGGCAAATTTAATGACATTAATGAGAGGCGGAGTATAGTAAGTTTCTGCCTGGTCAGCAGCTTCAATGCCATCGGATACCGGGGCATGCTCTGCAGCACTGCGGTTTGGCAGACCCATTGCCAGACGCAGGCGTTCGCCTACAATTGCACGCTCCAAAAATACATCGTTTCTGAAATTTCCGGTTTCTCCCGGAATAATCTTATATGGAAGTTCTTCCATACGTTCCTTTACAGGCCATTCGGTATGATAAGCCATACGGGCTACTTCTGTAAAAATTTTGTGACGGATTTCCTGAATTCGGGTTTCGACGCCTCTCATGATAATTCCTCCTTGTGTTTGTAATGGATCATTGTAAAATAAAATTTTCTGCATTTCTATAAGATAATACCAAGAAACTCACAGAAAAACCTGTTTTGTCATATTCCGGGGATATTGTAGCAAATAATACACATACTCTCAATAAGTATGCTGTTCTTTTTACAAAACATAATAGGCTTTTGACATGGTGTGAAACAATTGTACTGTAAACTGCTAGGTAGAAAGGACCGGGGAGGGGGGACACCAATGGCAACCCGGCGATTTCTCCTGCATTTTAGAGGCTGTTGGAATTTTTTCAATTTTCAGCAAGCCTCGTACATGGATGTACGAGGCAGGTGGTCACTGAGCCCGGAAGGCGAATGACCACCGGTTGCGTCCGCCTGATAATAATTGAAATAAAAATTCCTACAGCCTCTTAATTGCAAGGAGCATGAGCCGGATTGCCATTGGTGTCCCCCCTCCCCTGTCCTTTCGAGCCATAGCCGCCTTGTTCAATAACATGACATTATGCACAAAATCCCAGTTCTGTTTTTGTGAATGATTTTGACGGAAAGTGATTGACGATGACAGAAAATGTAACTATAATAAGAACCATCAAATGAACGATTTTGAAAGATTGTGAACGAAAAAGAAAACAAAGGAGTGAGGCATATGCTTGCAGAAGAACGATTTTCAAGGATACTGTCCATAATAGAAGCGGAGGGAAGTGCCACAATACAGGAACTTATGACTGCACTTGACGCTTCAGAATCAACCGTCCGCCGGGACTTAATCACAATGGATGAGAATGGTCTTCTGACCAAGGTGCATGGCGGTGCAATCGCCAGACGGCCGAGTGTGAGTACACATGATGAGGATGTCAGAAACCGTAAGACGATGAATGCGGAACAAAAGAATGCAATTGCAAAGTATGCAGCATCACTCATCCGCCCGGATGATTTTGTTTATCTGGATGCCGGAACATCCACCGAGGCGATGATCCCTTTTATTAAGGAGACACAGGCGGTGTTTGTGACAAATGCCATCAGCCATGCAAAGCTTCTGGCGGAAAAGGGCTGCCGTGTTTATCTGCTGGGAGGCGAATTCAAATCCCAGACAGAGGCGATCGTCGGGGAGGAAGCCATGGAGATGCTTTCCAAGTATAATTTTACCAAAGGATTCTGGGGAACGAATGGAATCAGCGTCAGCAAAGGATATTCCACCCCGGAGATCAAGGAAGCCATGGTAAAGAAATATTCCATGAAGAATTGCAAACGCTGCTATATTCTGGCAGATGCCAGCAAGTTTGACCAGCTTTCCAGTGTGAAATTTGCTGATTTTGAACAGGCAACCATCTTAACAACGGAGCTGCACAAGCCGGCACTTAAAAAATACAAAAATATTGTGGAGGTGAAAGAATGATCTATACCGTAACATTTAACCCATCCATTGATTACATTGTAAATGTGGACAACTTTATGACCGGTGTGGTCAACCGTACCAGCAAGGAAATTATTTTTCCGGGTGGGAAAGGAATCAATGTTTCAATGGTACTGAAAAATCTCGGGGAAGAAAGCACAGCACTTGGATTTATGGCAGGATTTACCGGAGATGCCATCACACGGCTTCTTCAGGAGAAAGGTGTTACCGCAGATTTTATTCACGTTACCGAAGGATTGTCCCGTATCAACGTAAAACTCCGGGCACAGACCGAGACGGAAATCAACGGACAGGGACCAAAGATTGCATCAGAAGATATCCGGAAGCTTTACGGAAAACTGGATGCATTGCAGGATGGCGATACACTGGTACTTGCCGGAAGCATCCCGGATACAATGCCGGAATCCATGTATATGGATATCATGGAGCATCTGCAGAACAAGAAACTCAATATTGTAGTAGACGCGACCAGAGATCTGCTGATGAACGTACTTGCTTATCATCCGTTTTTGATCAAACCAAACAATCATGAGCTGGGAGAGATTTTCCACACGGTAATCAATGATAAGGATGATGTTGTCACATATGCAAAACGCATGCAGGAAAAAGGTGCAAGAAATGTTCTTGTTTCCATGGCAGGTGACGGGGCCGTCCTTGTGACGGAAGACGGTCAGGAGTTCCGGGCTGAGGCACCGAAAGGAAAACTTGTCAATTCGGTAGGCGCCGGAGATTCCATGGTGGCTGGTTTTATATATGGATATTTAAATGGTGGCAGCTATGCAGATGCGTTCCGCTATGGTGTATGTGCTGGAAGTGCCAGTGCTTTTTCCGAAGAACTGGCAACAAAAAAGGAAGTACTTGTATTGATGGATGCAAATAAAAAATTATTTTAAGGAGGGTATACTATGAGAATCAGAGATTTGCTTGCAGCCGAGAGCATTGAACTGAATGGTTCTGCAGCCGGAAAACAGGATGTTTTAAACAAAATGGTTGATCTCATGGCAAAAAGCGGAAAAATCCGCGATGTGGAAACTTACCGCAAGGGGGTTTTTGCAAGAGAAGAAGAAGGAACAACTGGAATCGGAGAAGGAATTGCGATCCCACACTGCAAGTCAGATGCTGTGAAAGCACCGGGACTGGCAGCTATGGTAGTAAAGGATGGTGTAGAGTTTGACGCGTTAGATGGAGCACCTGTCAATTTACTGTTTCTGATTGCAGCTCCAAATACCGAGGATAATGTACATCTGGAGGTGCTCAGCAAACTTTCTGTACTTCTGATGGACGAGAATTTTACCAACGGACTGAAAAATGCAAAGACCGTAGACGAATTCTTAAAAGTCATCGATGATGCGGAAAGCGCAAAAGATGAGGACGAAAAAGAAGACGAAACTGGGGCAAAATACAAGGTACTTGCCGTAACCGGATGCCCGACCGGAATCGCACATACTTATATGGCAGCGGAAAGCTTAGAGAAGCATGCAGCTGAGATGGGAATCACGATTAAGGTAGAGACCAGAGGTTCCGGCGGAGCCAAGCATGTGCTTACCGATGAAGAGATCGCAGGGGCGACCGCAATCATCGTTGCAGCCGACACCAAAGTTCCGATGGACCGCTTCGATGGAAAGAAAGTCATCGAGTGCAAGGTCGCAGACGGCATCAACAAGGCAGAGCAGCTGTTAAACCGTGCCGTGGCCGGGGATGCACCTGTCTACCATGCGGCAGAGGGCAGCAGAAAAGAAGAAAAAGCAGAGGGTGGTTCTACCGCACACATGATTTACACACACCTGATGAGTGGGGTATCCCACATGCTTCCGTTCGTTATTGGCGGCGGCATCATGACAGCGATTGCATTTCTGATCGATACCCTGATGGGCTATGGTGCAACCGGTGGATCGGCATTCGGTTCCTGTACGCCGTTATCGGCATTCTTCAAGTATGCCGGAGGACTGGCAATGGGACTGATGGTTCCGGTGCTTGCAGGTTACATTGCATACTCGATCGCAGACCGGCCGGGACTTGCAGTTGGTTTTACGGGCGGTTTGTTAGCCTCGAGTGGTAACGCATTAGTCACCGGTTACAACTGGGCGGATTCCACAACCGGTTTCCAGAAATTTATCGCAGACTTTGCATTCCAGGGTGCCAACGGCGGTAACACCGTTTCCGGTTTCCTTGGCGGAATCTTAGCCGGATTCCTTGCCGGATTTATTGTACTGTTCCTGAAAAAAGCGTTTTCAAAACTGCCGGCTTCCTTAGACGGAATCAAGCCGACTCTGATTTATCCGTTGCTTGGAATTTTAATTATCAGTATTTTAATGTGCTTCATCTTTAACCCATTGATCGGACTGATCAATACCGGACTGAGCAACGGACTGACCGCAATCTCTGATGCGGGATACATCACCGTACTCGGACTGATCCTCGGAGCAATGATGGCGATCGACATGGGTGGTCCAATCAACAAAGCCGCTTATGTATTTGGTACCGGCGTATTGGCAACTGCAAGCCAGATGATTGAAAAAGGTGCACAGCCAGGCGACCCGGCTGTTCAGGCATGTTACATTGCCATGGCAGCGATCATGGTCGGTGGTATGGTTCCTCCGATCGGAATCGCGCTTGCCTGCCAGTTCTTCCCGAAGAAATTTACAAAGGAAGAACGTGGATCCAAGGTATCCAACTTTGTAATGGGTGCTTCCTTCATCACCGAGGGTGCGATCCCGTTTGCAGCAGCAGATCCGCTTCACGTAATTCCATGTACCTTAATTGGTGCCGGAGTTGCAGGATTTTTATCCGCACTGTTTAAGTGCACACTGATGGCTCCTCACGGTGGAATCTTCGTATTTGCAACCGTAGGACATCCGCTTTTATACATCCTTGCATGGGCAGTCGGCGCTGTCATTACAGCCGTATTGCTCGGACTGATCAAAAAGGATGTTAAATAAAATTTGTAAACAGTAACATTGGTAAAGAAACAAAATTTGAAAAGGAGAATGATCATGAAAGAATTTACTTATACCATCAAAGACGAGCAGGGAATCCACGCAAGACCGGCAGGCGAGCTGGTAAAAGCAGCCGCTGCATATCCATGTAAAGTAACCATCAGTAAGGATGGCAAGGAAGTAGACGCAAAGAGAATCCTTGGAGTTATGGGTCTTGGTGTTAAATGCGGACAGGAAATTGTATTAAAGACGGATGGAGATCAGGAAGAGGAAGCAATCGCAGCACTTGGCAAATTCTTAGAGGAGAAACTGTAAGAAACCGTTCCGGCAACCGTTTACGGAGAATGAATCAGCAAAAGGATGAGGTGACGCTATGACAATTCAGGGTAAAAGCGTATACAGCGGGGTGGCCATCGGCCGCCTTGCCATATACCGCAAATCAGAAAATCAGGTAAAGCGGGAGAAAATCACAGATACCGCAAAAGAGGTAAAACGGTTTGAAGATGCCAAAGATACCGCAAAACAGCAGCTTGCCGGGCTTTATGATAAGGCATTAAAAGAAGTCGGTGAAGTCAATGCAGCAATCTTTGAAGTACATCAGATGATGCTGAATGACCTTGATTATATCGAATCCATCACAAATATGATTGAAGGCCAGCAGGTGAATGCCGAATATGCCGTGGCAACGACCGGAGATACATTTTCCGAGATGTTTGCGGCAATGGATGATGATTATATGCGTGAGCGTGCAGCCGATGTCAGGGATGTGTCAAACCGCGTAGTTTCCATCCTGCAGGGCAACGGAGGAAATGACCTGAATGCCGATGAGCCGGTGATTTTACTTGCCGATGATCTGGCACCAAGTGAGACCGTACAGCTTGATAAATCGAAGGTGCTTTCCTTCGTCACCCGTCACGGTTCCACCAATTCCCATACCGCGATTCTGGCCCGTACCATGAATATCCCGGCACTGATCGGTGTCGATTTTCCGGAAGATGTCGATGGAAAAATGGGTATCGTCGATGGATACGAGGGCAGGATCATCATTGATCCACCGGTCTCCGTTATGGAAGCTTACCAGAAGAAGAAAGCAGAGGATGAAGAGAAAAAACGTCTGCTGCAGGAACTCAAGGGCAAGGAGAATATCACAAAGGACGGAACAAAGATCAACCTGTATGCAAATATCGGAAGCGTTGGGGATGTGGCATCGGTACTGGCAAATGATGCCGGCGGCATCGGACTGTTCCGAAGCGAATTCCTTTATCTGGAGAGCAGGGATTATCCAACCGAGGAAGAACAGTTTGCAGCATACCGCAAGGTAGCCGAGGCAATGGCAGGAAAGAAAGTCATCATCCGTACACTCGATATCGGTGCGGACAAGCAGGTGGATTATTTCGGCCTCGACAAAGAAGATAATCCGGCAATGGGTTACCGTGCGATCCGTATCTGCCTTGACCGCCGCGAGGTATTCAAGACACAGCTTCGTGCACTGTATCGGGCAAGCTATTACGGAACCATCGCCATCATGTTCCCGATGATCATTTCTGTCACAGAGGTACAGACCATAAAGAAGATCATCGAGGAAGTGAAAAAAGAACTGGATGAGGAAAAGATTCCGTACAAGGATGTCGAGCTTGGTATTATGATCGAGACTCCGGCAGCCGTCATGATGTCCGAAGAACTGGCACAGGAAGTGGATTTCTTCTCTGTCGGGACGAATGATCTGACACAGTATACACTGGCGATCGACCGGCAGAATCCAAAGCTTGACAATATTTATGATTCCCATCATCCGGCAATCCTTAAGATGCTTAAGATGATTGTGGACAACGGTCATAAGGGTGGCTGCTGGGTTGGGATCTGTGGCGAGCTTGGCGCAGACACGACACTGACCGAGACATTTCTTAGTATGGGATATGATGAGCTTTCTGTCAGCCCGTCCATGATTTTAAAGGTTCGGCAGGAGATCCGTTCACTGGATCTGAAAGCTTAAAAGGGTGGCTGACTTAACAGCCGATACAAGGGAGTATTTTATATAGTAAACGGAAAAACCGGTGCATCGTCTGGGATGCACCGGCTTTTTTCTGTCTGGAACACTATTGGAATTTCGCATGTTTTTCTGTATAATTGAGGAAGAAAGTACGCAAGATAATACGCAAGATAATTCATACACGGGTAATGTCTTTATGGAACGGAGAGCATCTGCCGAAACATGTGAAAGACAATGATTTGAATAATGCGTTAGAGGCCTGC
>UMCD01010541.1_pt1 | contig 68630 bp, 50 predicted proteins | sample 1964161 | NCBI WGS metagenome assembly UMCD01 (sample SAMEA4835961, study PRJEB28245) | human gut metagenome | biome: gut microbiome; material: fecal sample | place: Denmark | collected 2008 | reverse complement strand
AAGTTTATAACTTTTTATAAGTTTTCAGTAACGGATACCAGGGAGGTGAATGCGGTAAATGATGTTTTGAGGGAGTTGCTGGAGATGGTCAGGGTTGTTAAAGAGGATGGAAAGGTTACGGTGGCATATATGAAGAGTTTTGAGATTGAGCAGATGTGGATTAATAAGGGGATTGAACAGGGGATTAGTCAAGGAATCGCCCAAGGGATTGAACAGGGAATTAGCCAAGGAATCAGCCAGGGAATCGCTCAAGGGATTGAGCAGGGGCGGAGTGAAGAGAGGGTGAATACGTTGAGGGAGAAGGCGCGTGCGGATCGGTTGGAGAGGGAACTGAGGAAGCTGCGGAGGGGTAGATGATGTTGTTTGGTTTTGGGAGAGTTCCTGGGTGTTTGGGCCTGGGGGCTCTTTTTTTGTGGGATGAATGGAGGGACGAACGGACAGACAGCCGTCCCGCTGGCAGTCTGTCCGTTCTGTTTTTTGGGGGTGTGAGGGGTGGTGGTCTGACGGGAGTGTGGTGAGTCATCAGCGCTGCGCTGGATGGCTGCAGGGGCTGAGTTTCCTTGTGATGTGCTGGGAGGTGGTGTGGCATCGGCGCTGCGTTGGATGTGGGTGGGGTGAGTTTTTTGCGATTTGTCGTGAGGGGATTGGGGGATAGAGGCTGTTTTGGATAGGGTGTGGTGTTTTTGTGTAATATTTAAATTTATTTTTGGAGTATTTTGGATTATAATTATGGAAAAAGATGGTTGGCCTGATTGGTTGACTGATTGACTGGTTGATTGATATCCGGAGTTTTGGTGACTGTTTTGTGGGACTTGAGAGAAGAGCATCGGATGTGTGCTGATGAGGGGTGAGAGATGAGCATCGGATGTGTGCTGATGTGGGACTTGAGAGATGAGCTTCGGATGTGTGCTGATGTGGCTTGAGAGAAGAGCTTCGGATGTGTGTTGATGAGGGTTGTGTGATGAGCTTCGGATGTGTGCTGATGTGGGACTTGAGAGAAGAGCTTCGGATGTGTGCTGATGAGGGTTGAGAGATGAGCTTCGGATGTGCGTTGATGTGGCTTGTGTGAGGGCTTCGGAGGTTTGTTGGTTTGGTTTTGAGGGTGGTCTTTTGGGGGCTGCCTGGGTTTTGGAGGAGAGTGGGTTGTATGTGTGATTATGTGGTTTTGCCGCTTTTGAATTCGTCTTTTGAGCCTGGGAGGGCTCGGGAGGTTGTTGAGGGGTTTGTGGATGTGGATTTGAGGAATATTGCGCGGGCTGAGCTTTTTTATTTTATGGGGCAGGCGGAGGAGTGTTGTGAGATCACGAGGGGGTATCTGTCCAGCAGGGTTATTGAGCTGAAGCTTTCGGCGTGTATTTTGTATGGGTATTCTAATCTGACGCTGGGGAATGTGGCGGCGGCTAAGCGGGGGATGGAGGGAATCCAGTCCTGTGTGAAGCTGGCTATGAAGAAGGTTCCTAAGGATGTTTATGCGTCCTGTCTTCTGGCGGGGTATGTGGGGGCGGTTTTGCTTCATCTGCCTACGGATGGGATGCCTGCTTTTGGGGAGTACAGCAGGATGCTTCCTGAGGGACTGAGGCTTTTTGCCACGTATGTGATGGCTCACCATACTTATCTTAACGGGGAGATATGGAGTGCTTTTGGGGAGTACAGCAGGATGCTTCCTGAGGGACTGAGGCTTTTTGCCACGTATGTGATGGCTCACCATACTTATCTTAACGGGGAGATATGGAGTGCTTATGGGATGGGGAAGGCTGCTTTGTTTATGGCGGAGAGGTCGTATCCGATCAGTATGACGTATATCCACTGTATGATGGCGGTGTGTGCGATCAACCGAAAGCATAAGCAGGAGGCGCAGGAGGAGATGCTCCGGAGCTGGGAGCTGGCGAAGATGGATGGGTTTCTGGAGCCTTTTATTGAGCATCATGGGCTTTTGCGGGGGCTGATCGAGGCTTGTATCCGGAACCGGGATCCGGAGGCGTATCAGCGGATTACGGAGGGTGTGATTTCTTTTAGCAGGGGCTGGATGGCGCTTCATAATCCGGAAAACCGGAGAAAGGTTACGGGGGAGCTGTCGACGATGGAGTTTTCTATTGCCATGCTGGCAAGTGGGGGATGGACTAATAAGGAGATCGGAGAGCATCTGGGGATTTCCATTAATACTGTCAAGCATTACCTTACGGATATCTTTTGCAAGCTGAATGTCAAGAAGCGGGATGAGCTGAAAAAATTTATGTTAAAATAGTGACAGAGGCACTTTTTTTTGAAAAAACGGGCCTTACAAAACAACTGGTAGTGTTGTATAATAAATACCACAAATAGTCAGATTTTATTGGGAAATCAGACGAAAAGAACCAGTGAACGAGTAAGTTAAGAAGGAGGAGTTGAAGACTGATTCTCGATAGCATCTGATAATGTCAATATCCTTACCAAAAATGCCTGGTATATTGATATTACAATCACATAAGGGTAAAATATTGAAAAGGTGTAACCTGTTTACTCACCGGCTAAAAACATGAAGCTTTTTTAAGAGAAAGGAATATAAACAGAAGTAAAGTAATAAGAAATACAGTACACGTTAATGCACACATAGGAAAGCGGGAAAGGTATGAAAAAATTAAGGAATAATAAGATCAGAAAACTCCTGGCATTTATGGTGGCTTTGGCGTTGATGGTATCCTGTATGCCGAGTGCATATACGATCTCCGCGAGTGAGGCGTTCGGAGATGGAACGGAGGATATATTTACAGATGGCGAAATTACATCTGAACCAGCGGCCGAAGAATCGACACCGGATGTAAGCAGCGCTGACCAGGAGGAAACGGAACAGGCGCAGCAATCGACACTTACATATGAAAATGATTCTGTTAAAGTAACAGCAGAGGCACTGGAGGACGGAGCTCTTCCGCAGAATACAGCATTGAAGGCTGACAGCGTAAACGAGAATTCCTCCGTATCTTATGATACAGTTTCTCAGAAGCTTTCAGCAGCAGCTACAGACAAGGGCAGCAGCCTGAGAGGTTTTTTTGCGTATGATGTGTATTTTGCTGATGGCGACGGAAACAGAGTCGAGCCGAACGGCAGAGTCAGAGTAACTTTTGAGTACAAGACACCGGCAGCACCGGAGCTTACCGATGCAGCCAGTACGAGTGTAACCGTTGAGAAGCTTCATTATAACAGCAGTACCGGTGATACTGATGTTAACACCTTACAGGCCAACGAGGATCTGAAGGTTCTGAATGTCAACGAGGGCAAACAGATCCAGACACTTCAGGTTGAGACTGGCAACGCAGCTGTTTTTGCCGTTATGTGGGATTCTCCTGAGACAGCAGATGTCGAGGCGGAAGCTGTTTCCGGTAATGAGGACGAGGTGTCTATCGCATTAGAGGAGCTTACGGACGGAATGGATATTTCGGACGAGCCTGAGCAGGATGCAGCTGAGACACCGGCAGCAGAGAATCCGGAGGTAACTCCTGATGCAGAGCCTTCTGAGGCTCCGGCGGAGAATCCGGATGCTGAACCTACCGAAGCGCCGGCAGAGGATCCGGATGTGGTGGAAGAACCGGCAGAGGATATTGCGAGCCCGGAGGAGGTTCCGGCAGCAGATGAGAATGGTGAGACAAGCCTGATCGAGGTTCTGGGAGACGATACGAATCTTCGCGTCAGCCCATCTATCGAGGCAGAGGTTCTGGCAACTGTAAACGCAGGAACACAGTTCACACTTCTGGATACCGTAACAGCAGAGGACGGAGCAACCTGGTACAAGGTTTCCTGGGAAGGAACCGAGGCTTACATAAGAAGTGATATGGCACAGGTTGTTGACAGCAGTGATGAGGCAGAAGAGCCTGAGGATGTTCTGGAAAGCGAAGAAGTTTCTTATTCCCAGGAAGTTGGTAATGTAGTTGTAACTGCAACAGCAGCGAAGGGCGTTATTCCGGAAGGTGCACAGTTTGTTGTGACTCCGATCGAGAAAGGTTCTGACCAGTATGCAGATATCGAGAAACAGCTTCACGAGGGTGCAGAAAATGAGAGTTATACAGTAGCAGGTTTTCTTGCATACGATATTAGTTTTCTGAATGACGATGGAACTAAGATCGAAGCGCAGAACGGAAGTGTCAGGGTATCTATAGCCTACAAAGAAGCAGAAATCCCAGAAGATGTAGCTGAAACAGATACAGCACAGGAAAACATGAATGTATCTCTGGTACATTTTGTGGAGGATGCAAATGGTAATGTCACAGAAGTTGTTAATATGAGCAACGATGGACAGGCTGAAGTAAGTACAACCGACAATGGAGAGATTGAAAGTGCAAACTTTGAAACAGAGAGTTTTTCTACTTTCTCAGTTGTATGGTTGGCAGATGATTTCACTTCTGTACAGACAACTAGTAGTTATGGTGTGGAGGAAACTGTTGATAGTGCTAAAAGAGGTATTACTATCAATATGTTTAATTACGATACTGCTGGAATAAATGAAGGTCATTCTTTGAAGTTTAGTAATGGAAGTGATGGAGGAAACGAGGATTATAATAAGTATAGAGGGCCATCTGATCTCTCTCTTGGCATTATGCAAAAGAGATTGGGAGAAGATTCATATCCGATAGTAGATAAGGGTAAAAAAGAGAGTAGTTCGTATTTATTCTCAACGAAGGAAGGTACGGGCAAGGAGTTTTATTCTGATGCAAATTACTTATTTAAACAAGATGCAGATGGTTACTATGAATATGATAGTACTAAAAATTTTGCACAGTTTAATAAAAATACAAAAGAGTTTACTGTATATAAGGTACCAGGAAGTAGTAAAGAGCCAATAGACCTACAACAAGGTTCGAAACATGGAAGTTTCTTTCCATTCAATACATTAGGTGATCATAAATACTGGGGTATTCCTCAAATTTCAGAAAAATCTCCAGATTTCCATTTTGGTATGACAATGTCAGCTAAATTCATTCAGCCAAAAGACGGAAAAATTAATGGTAATAATATGGTATTTGAGTTTTCTGGAGATGATGATGTATGGGTTTACATCGATGGCGTTTTGGTGTTGGATATTGGTGGTATTCATAATTCAGTGTCTGGTTCTATTGATTTTGCTGAGGGTACAGTTAAAGTTGGTAGTAACAATTATACTTTAAAAAATTTATTTAAAGAGGCAGGAGCAGAAAAAGAAGGAGATTTTGTTAGCAGAAAGGATATTTTCAAAGATTACACAGTGCATACAATTAATTTCTATTATCTCGAAAGAGGTAAGGGTGATTCCAACTGTAAGCTTAAGTTCAATCTTCCAACAGTTCCGGATGGGTCTGTTAAGGTTCAGAAACAGTTGAGTAATACAGATAAAGAGAAGTATGCAGATGTAAAGTTTAAATTTCAGTTACTTGTTAAGGATGAAAAAGAAAATTATGTTCCATCAACTCCTAATGGTATTTTAGACGATGGTAGAAAAGTTGAATTCAGTGAGGATAAGGTATTTACATTGAAACCTGGTCAGTACGCAACTTTTTCTGGACTTAAGGCAAATACGAAATATAGGATTAAAGAACTTGGTGTATCAAAGAACGAATATGATAAGGTTTTCATCAATGATGAAGTGACAACAAGTCAGGATGGAAATGTTATTTCTAACGAAGCTACAGTTGGCAGTAGACCATGGGTAATTTTTACTAACAAGTGTAGTGAGAAAAATAGTCGTAAGCTGTGTATTACCAAAAAGATTAAAGGGGATATTCCTGTAAATGATAAATTTGATTTTGAGATAAAGTTGAATGGTCAGAAGTATACAGGAAATTATTATCTGCAAGATTCTGAAGGAAATTATTATACAAGTGAAAATGGACCATTAAAGAAGGCAAAAAATAAGACTGTGTGTGGAAGTGCAGTTAATGGTGTTGTTTCTTCAGTTCCTGCAGGATACACAGTAGTTCTTGAACAAATTTTAGCTGGAACAAGCTTTGAGGTTAACGAGATCAATCTTAATCCAACGGATTATGGAAATCCTGAGTACAGTATTGAGGCGGCAGAGGATGTTAATACAACTGATAAAGCATCAGGAAAAATTGAGTTAGGTAGTGATGCGAAGGTAACGGTTACTAATACACGCAACAATGTAGCCAGTCTCGAAATTACAAAGGTAAATACAAGCAATCAGTCATTACCTGGAGCAAAATTTACTCTTACATTGGATGGTGATTCAGCGAAAACGTATAATGTAACATCTGATGAAAATGGTCTTTTGAAGTTTGAAAATCTTTCAGTCGGAACTTATACATTGACAGAAACAGAGGCACCGTCTGGCTATGTTAAATCTACAGAGAGTTATAAAGTAAAAGTATCAGTTGAAAATAATAAGGCAACTGCTAAGCTTTATAAAGCAGATGGTACGAATGAAATTGAGAACAAACAGATCATTAACTACACTGAGAAGGAAGAAGCCGAAAATAATCTTACCAGTAGCAAAACAGCCAAAGTTGTTGATTATGAGAATAGAATTTATAAGATTAATCTGAATGCAGAAACAACTGGACGCGAAGGAGATGTGGAGGCACAAGGTGCGAGTGTAGTAATGGTATTGGATGCTAGTGATTCTATGAATGATAGCATAGCTAATACTAATACTAGCAAGCTTGTAGCATTACAAAATGCAGCGAACACTTTTATAGATACCTTAAAGTCTAAATCACCGGAGAGTGAAATAGCAATAATCTGGTATAGTGGAAGTGAGGGAGGTAATACTTCAATAACGAATTCGAAATTTAAGCAATTAAACAACAATGAAGATGTGTCAAGTTTAAAGCGTACAATTGATAACAAGGATGCTTCCGGTGGAACACCAATGGGAGTTGCATTGGCGACTGCTAGAAATCAGTTATCAAGTGCAAAGCACGAAAAAAATAAGTATGTAGTGTTTATGACAGATGGTTTGCCAGGACATAATAATAATGATAACTGGAATTGTATGGTTGCCAATAATGCAGTTAATAATGCGAATTCTATAAAAGAACAGGCAACTTTGTATACGGTTGGTGTTGGGCTTAATGATGCGGGTAGTTTTAACTGGAAATTAGGACATTCTTCTACATCAAGTAACAGCGGACACGGATACAAATACGAATACTACCGTCATAAATCAATAACCGGAAGCGAATTTCTGAGCCAATATATAGCAACTAAATCTAGCGATGGTACTAAGAAGTATGCGTATGATACTAGTGGTCTAAACGACTTAGTAAACACATTTAATGTTATTGCTGGTAGTATTGGTGATTTGTTTACAGTGCAGCCTAAAGAAATCGTAGATGTGATTGATGCAAGATTTAAGCTTACGGATGATGGGTTAAATGATTTGGCAACTAACAGTAGGCTGGGAACAGGAAAAATTAAAACCAATAACGACGGATCGAAGGAAATTATCTGGACAGATAGTACTACAGGTTCGGTAGTGGGAAAAGTTACGATTGTTGAACGGGGTGACGGTACAACTAAAATTACCTGGAAAGAACAGGCGGCCAGAATTGGAAATGCAGCCACAGAGAACGAGAATGACAAAGGTTGGAATGCAAGTTTCCGGATTCAGGCGAAAGACGACTTCATTGGTGGAAACATGATTCCTACTAATGGTGCAGATTCAGGTATTTATCTGAATGGCGGTGGTATTAAAGAGTTTGAGCAACCATCTGTTAATGTTAAGCTTCTTAATTTAAATATCGGCAGTAAAAAAATAACAGTATTCAAAGGTGATCCAATAACGGCAAAGAATTTTGGAAATGAACTTGCTGAAACGATAAAAGTTGTACAGCTCAATAAAAAGGAAACTTTAACGGCTGTGGAGCCTATGGATGCTGGTAAGAATAGTGTTAAATTACCTGATTTGGAAGATGCTGATATTAAGAAATTAAATACGGATAAAGAGTTAACCATTGGCAGTGAAGGACGATATCAGTATATATATCCTGGTTCTAAGGATGCAGTAGGATATTTCACTTATACTTATAAAATAGTTAGGGGAAATGCTGATGAGCACCTTGCTAATTCAGTTGGAGAAAAGGTGGAGGAGTATCAGTTAACGGTTACTTATCATCCATATTCAAAAGAAGTAAGAAAACAAAAACTAGCTAAGATTAAGGAGCCGGATGAAGAAGTATATACAGCTGAAAATGCTCCAAAACCTGATTTAGTTGAACAACCAAAGGGTGGAATTAGTGTTGATTCAAGTGTAGCATCAACAGGCACTTATACTGTGAAGGTGATTGCTGGTGAATTGCAGATCGTTAAAAAACTGGATGCACAAGCTGAGAAGGAAGAAACATTTAGATTCACAATTACAGACAAAAATGGAGATGTTGCAACTGCAACTGCAAAGATTGCAAAAGGCGGAAAAGAAGCAACTGCAGTATTTGAGCTTGTAGGTGAAGCCAACGCAAAACTTGAACTTGATAATAAGAAATTAAGTGAACTGTCCCGAGGTGATTATGTAGTTAAAGAGTCTTCAGACAACACTAGTTATGAATTACAGAGTATTGTAACAGGTGAAGGAACCAATTGTGACAGTGCAATTGCTGAAGATTTGTCAAATGGTATTACATTCACTATGGGAACAGACAAAAAGCAAAATAAGGTTCCACAGAATGGAAATACAACAGACGGACGAGTTGGAATTGCCGAATTCACTAATAAAAAAACAGTTGTGAATATTGATTTTGAGAAAGTTGATGCTGAGACCAATACAAAGAAGTTGTCAGGTGCTGAATTTGATTTATATAAAGCTAATACGGACGGAGAACAAACAGGTGATCCGATTAAGCAGTATGTATCTGACAAAAATGGAAAGGTTTCTATAGAGAACCTTCCAATTGGAAATTATGTATTGGTTGAAAGAAAAGCACCAGCTGGATATCAGTTATCTGCAAAACCATGGAAAATCATAGTAGGAAGCGACAGAAATATAACGGTAACACATGGTGATGATACTGTTAGTCCAAAGGGTAATGAAAAGATTTACCAGCTTACCAATGCTAAACTTTATTCATTACCAAACTCCGGTGGTCCGGGAACCTATGGATTTACAATCAGTGGTGTAGCGATTCTTGCAACTGCACTCCTGTTGTTTATAAATAATAAACGAAGGGAGGAAGAAGCAAAGAGATCGTAACACATTAATTGTAAATGGCCGATGAAGGGCGAAAAAGAAAAATGCAGAGAAAGAAAGGAGCAAACCTTATGAAAAATTTATTTAAAAAGATTGGTGCATTATTAGTGGCAGCGGTTATGGTACTGTCTATGTGCACAGCGGTATTTGCAGACAAGGTAGAAGATAAATACACAAATGATATTACTGTTACAAATTTAGCAGCTGATGTAAATACTACATTGAAAGTGTATAATATTATCTATCTTGATTTGACTGGTGGAAATCAGACATGGAAGGTCGTTGATTGGGCTAGTCCTTATGTCTCAGAAGATGATAAAACCGGTGCATTCAAGATTACTAATTCTAATGGATTAAGAGATGCAGCAGATAAACGGGAAAGCGCAGATCGTACAGAGACAGAAACTGGAACAAGTCATGTATTTTCTGGACTTCCAATCGGTGCATATGTTATTCGTGCATTTGATACCAAAGGTACTTATGGTCTTATGGTAGCAAATACTTACAAAGATAATGATACTTATATGGCTAGTGAATCAGCTAACGTAGCTGCTAAAATGTCAGAATATAGGGTTACAAAAGAGGCAGACGATAAGTTTGTTCACAGAGGACAGGAAGTAAACTTTACAGTAACTACACAGATGGCACCAAAGAAAAATGAAAAAAATGAGGATTTAACAGAATTTAAAATTACAGATACTTCTACAGGATTAGCTGAAAACAGTTTTAAGATTAAAGAAATTACAATTGCTGGTGCTAAGAAAACAATTGCAGGTAATAAAGCAATTGCTACTAAGAATAGCGAAGGCAAGATTGTATACACTGTAGATTTAAGTGACTTTATTGAAAGTACAGCGGCTGGTGCAACGGTTGTAGTAAAATATAGTGCAGTCGTAGAAAATGATCACACATATAACAACAGTGCTACAGCAAGTGCAAATACTGTTGCTTATACTCCGAGTGAAGTAAATGGTTTTATGGGAAATGTTACTTTAAAGAAAGTTGACACAAATAAAAAGCCACTGAATGGTGCAGAGTTCCAGTTATTAAAGGTAACTTCTGCTGGAAAAGAAGGTGCTGAGGCAACAAAAACACCAATTAATGTTGTGAAAGTAACAGATGGTGAGTACAAGGTTGCTCTGGATGAAGAAGATGGTGCTACAACTACATTAGTAGTAGCAACAAACGGTACATTAAAAGTTACAGGTCTTGCTGATGGCAACTATGAATTTAAAGAGACAAAAGCGCCGACAGGTTATAAAGTAAATTCTGATAATAAAGCATTTACAATTACAGCAAATGAGGCGGCTGAAGTAACTGTTGATGCAGGTGAATTTGTCAATACAAAACTCTCCTCCCTTCCATCCACAGGTGGCATGGGAACATACCTCTTCACTATCATCGGTGTTGTAGTTATGGCTGGCGCTGCTGGTGCTTTCTTCATCAGCCGCAGAAAAGGATCCGAGGAGTAATCGTTTGATTGCCGGATCGATTCAATTCAAAAATTATTTATAAGCAACGACAAAGCAAGTATTAAAATAAAGTAGTAAATCTTTTACCGCCCGGCCCTTTCGGGGGCCGGGAGTGGTAAATACAACAGTATGGAGAAACCTATGAGAAAGAATAAGAAGAAAAATTATATTGGACTTGGTTTGCTGTTTCTGATAGGGTTGTCCATACTGCTGTATCCAATGGTCAGTGATGCCTGGAACCGGTACAGGGACAGCCTGCTGATCAGTAATTATAGCAGCAGTGTTTCTTCGGATGAGAATTCGGAGAAGATTGACAGTATGTGGAAGGCAGCGCAGGAGTATAACGAACAGATCAAGCAGGAAAGTGTGCCGGATGCTTTTTCCGTGAGGGATGGCCAGACGGACAGTACATATGAGTCTCTTCTGAACCTGAATGGTGATGGAATGATGGGGTATGTGGATATTCCTGTGATCGATGTGAGCATTCCAATCTATCATTACACGACAGATGAGTCTCTGGAGAAGGGTGCCGGTCATTTGTTCGGCAGCAGTCTTCCGGTTGGCGGCAAGAGTACCCATTGTATTTTGTCGGCACACAGAGGACTTCCAAGTGCGAAACTTTTTACAGATCTGAATCTTGTGGAAGAGGGAGATGTTTTTTACCTGCATGTGCTGGGTAAGACTCTTGCCTACGAGGTGGATCAGATTCTTACCGTTCTTCCGGAGCAGACAGAGTCTCTGGGTATCACAGAGGGTGATGATTATGTAACACTGGTTACGTGTACGCCTTATGCGGTGAATACGCACAGACTTCTGGTGAGGGGACACAGAGTTCCGATGAAGGCTGCGAAGGCGGTTCAGAAAACAGAGAAGAAGGTTACCGGAATCACCAATCCGACGCTTCCGATGCTTGCTCTCTGTGTTGTGATCGGAATTGTGATCGCGGTGATCCTGGTTGCCGGTATCAATTCTGTTCAGAACAAAAAACGACGCAGGAAATAGTTTATGGCTAAAAAGAAAAAAAAGAAAAAGAGTAATGTTGTCCTGAACATCATTATTGCCCTGGTGTTTCTGGTGGGGGCGGGTGTGTTCCTTTATCCCACGATCAGTGATATGTGGAACCAGTATCGAAATGCCCAGCTGGTCAGTAAGTACGAGGAAGCGGTAACGGAGCTTTCGGACAATGACTATGACAGGCTGTGGAAAGAGGCGAAGGAGTATAATGCCGAGCATCCGGTGAATGCCATTGTAGATGCTTTTGAGGAAGAGGATACTTATGAGCTGAGTCATCCCTATGACAGGGTTCTGGATCCGAACGGTGACGGACTGATGGGCAGTATCGAGATCCCGAAGATCAAAGCGAAGCTGGCTATCTATCACGGACTGAGCAAGACCGTGCTGGAAAAGGGTGTGGGCCACGTGGAGGGCACCAGCCTTCCTATCGGCGGCAAGAGCACCCATGCGGTTCTGGCGGCGCATCGAGGTCTTCCTAACGCGAAGCTTTTTACAGATCTGGATCAGATGGAAAAGGGAGATATTTTTATTTTGCATATTCTTGGCAAGCATCTGGCCTACAAGGTGGATCAGATCAAGACGGTGCTTCCGGATGAGACCAGTGACCTGGATATTGTTGAGGGCGAGGATCATGTGACACTGGTTACGTGTACGCCTTATGCGGTGAATACCCACAGACTTCTTGTTCGTGGTATTCGGACGAAGTATGTGGAGGAAGAAGTTACTAAGAATGACGAAACGATTCCGCAGAAGCTTGCGGTTGTGGATCCGAAGAGGGTTCTTGCCGGCGGTGCGGCAGCGCTTGTTATTCTGATTCTGCTGATTTACCTGATTGTCCGCCGCAAGGATAAAAAACGCAGAATGAAACAGCTTTCAGAAAGGAAAGAGGAGGCAGAGAGCGATGAAAAATAGAAGAAAGCAAGGGAAAATATTCCGGAGCCTTCTGGCTGTTCTGATGCTGACGGCTATGCTGGTCACGAGTGTTTTGCAGCCGGTTTTCGCCGGGGATTATGTAGCTGGAACAATGGGTAATCTGACGTTGACGGTTCAGCAGGCGGATGAGGAGGGAAACCAGACTCCGTTGCCGAATGTAGGGCTGACAATCTATAAGGTTGGCAGTGTGAATTTTGATGGCAATGTGCATTTCGTGCTGGATGAGGCACTGGCTGCCGCAGCGATCGATTTTGATTCCATCACGACGGCTGACGGATGGTATGAAGCAGCAGGGCAGCTGGCAGATATGATCAGCAGCGGAAGCGTGGATGTGTGGGGTCTGCCCAGAACCTCTGATGCAGAGGGTAATATTACTGTTACCGATCTGGCTGAGGGCATGTATCTGGTGGTGCAGACAGATGCGAACAGCAGTGTTGCGGTTTCACCGATGCTGATCTCCGTTCCTTTTGCAGATCAGGAGCAGGGCTGGATGTACGATGTACAGGCTTATCCGAAGTCTGTAAGTAATCCGCAGAAGCATACACAGATCCAGGTTACGAAGAGGATCTATAATGTTGATGATAACGGGAATGTGATTCCTCTGGAAACGAAGGAGGATGTAACTTATAAGGTTGGCGTTTTTTCGGATCAGGAAGGTACGATCCCGTTCCGTGATGATTATTTACAGGATATCCATATCCAGAATGCTTCCAGTGGTACAGCTACATGGACGGATGTTCCGGATGGCACCTATTATGTATTTGAGCTGGATGAGGATGGAAATCTTCTTCAGCAGAATACGGAGATCAAGGTGGATGATCAGAATTTTTACTACTACGATGTAACGAAGCCGAATGGTGAGAATGAAGAGAAGTCCAATCAGGTTGTGATCGGTGGAGATAGTGGTGTTACTGAGGCTGCGGCTTATGTAAATAACTATTATACAAAGATTCCGGATATATTCAGCCGTAACGGATTTATCAACATTAAGAAGAATGTGATGATCGATGGTGTTGCTTCTACTGTGGATGATACGTTCTATGCAGGTTTGTTCTCCACTGAAAGTAACGGTGAGCTGACGCTTGAGAAGGTAGTGACTCTGAAACAGAATGATAGTGTTCAGGTAATGGTGGATCTTCCAATGGATCAGGAGATCAACAGTGTTACTTATACTGTTCTGGAGACGGATAAGGATGGAAATCCGGTTGATGATGATACCTTTAAGTATACAGTTACCGGTCAGGGTGAGGTTACACTGAATAATGATAACCGATATACTGTAACAAAGGAGATCACCAACAGTCTTTCTTCTGAGCCGACACCGATTCCGACTGTTACACCTGGAACAAATCATAGTGGAAATGATCGGATCACTCCGATCCCGAATAATGGTACAGCGGGCGGAACTGCTCCGAACGATACCAGCGGTACAGCAAGACGTTCTGTAAAGACCGGCGATAATACACCGATCGGCGTATGGGTTGGAATCCTTGCAGCAGCGATCATTGTTGGCGGTGGTGCAGCTTATGGAGTTAAGAGAAAGAAGAAAAAATAAATAACGGATCATTCTGAAGGATGATCGATGGAAGAACCGGGCGATGTGGATGCCCGGTTCTTTTTTGGAATATTTATGTATTGGGGATGAAAAAGCAGCGGGTGATATTTTTTCTCGAAAATTGCTCTTGACATTTTGGTATGATAAGTATATTGTATGTGTTGCAGTAAATTTCATAAAAGATAGCCTTTTATTCAGAGTGGTGGAGATACAAAGGATCTGTGAAGCCACGGCAACCCCGGATAACCCAGGAAGGTGCCAACCTGAGCGAGCAATCGAACAATAAGAGGATTGTTTACAGAATTTAAACAGTCCGGATTGTACGGGCTGTTTTTTATGTATATAACCATTGTTTTATTACAAAAGGAGAAGATCATGGAGAAAATTTTATTTACATCTGAATCTGTAACTGAGGGTCATCCTGACAAGGTCTGCGACTCTATTTCCGATGCGATCCTTGATGCTATGATGGCACAGGATCCGATGAGCCGTGTTGCATGTGAGACTGCTACTACAACAGGTCTTGTACTTGTTATGGGCGAGATTACAACCAAGGCTAATGTTGATATCCAGAAGATCGTTCGCGATACTATCCGTGAGATCGGATATGACAATGCGGATTATGGCTTTGATGCAGATACCTGTGCGGTTATCACATCACTTGACAAGCAGTCCACAGATATCGCTATGGGTGTTGACAAGGCTCTTGAGCAGAAAGAGGACGATATGAATGAGGACGAGCTGGATTCCATCGGTGCCGGTGACCAGGGTCTTCAGTTTGGTTATGCTTCCAATGAGACTGAGGAGTATATGCCATATGCCATCAACATGGCTCACAAGCTTGCTCAGCAGCTGACAAAGGTTCGTAAGGACGGCACTCTGAAATATTTAAGACCGGATGGAAAGACTCAGGTTACTGTTGAGTATGATGAGGCTGGCAAGCCGAAGAGAATCGATGCTGTTGTATGCTCTACACAGCATGATCCGGATGTTACTCAGGAGCAGATCCATGAGGATATTAAGAAGTATGTTTTTGATGCGATCATTCCGGCTGATATGGTTGATGCGGATACGAAGTATTTCATCAATCCGACAGGTCGTTTTGTTATCGGCGGACCTCACGGTGACAGTGGTCTGACAGGTCGTAAGATCATCGTTGATACCTACGGCGGAACAGGACGTCACGGCGGCGGTGCTTTCTCCGGTAAGGATTGCACAAAGGTTGATCGTTCTGCTGCTTATGCTGCACGTTATGTTGCAAAGAACATTGTTGCAGCCGGTCTTGCTGACAAGTGTGAGATCCAGCTTTCCTATGCGATCGGTGTTGCGCATCCGACTTCTGTCAGTGTGAATACCTTCGGAACAGGTAAGCTTTCTGAGACTAAGCTTGTTGAGATCGTTCGTGAGAATTTTGATCTTCGTCCGGCTGGTATCATCAAGATGCTTGACCTTCGCCGTCCGATCTACAAGCAGACTGCTGCTTATGGTCATTTCGGCCGTACAGATGTTGATCTTCCATGGGAGCATCTGGACAAGGTTGAGACTCTGAAGAAGTATCTGTAAGAGAGTCAAAAAAAATATTTATATATCCTTTTGGCAGGAATATTGATTTTAAGAAATGCATATGATATAATGCCATTAGGCAAAAGAGATAGTAATAGTTCCAAAAGAACAAAGAGTGAAGCCCCCGGTAGTGCCAATACCGGGGGCTTCTTCTAATTTTTTATAGTGGACAAGAAACCACTAGGTTAGCGTTGTCCTACTTGTTGCCGTCTAGCCATTTGCAAACGTAATAGGCAGTTATGTTTGCCATGCAGGAAACAAGAAAAGAGATAATAATTTCCAAAAGAACTCACCTCCTCCCGTTGCCGGGTATCGGGTGGACAACAAAAATATGATAGCATAGTTTAGAACAAAATGGAATAATACTGATGCTGGAAGATGGGGTTTTTTATAGAAAATTTAGAGATAGGGAATATAGTTTATGTTATAATACGTGTATGTGAATGTGTGAATTTATAAAGGACGGAGATACAGATGAAGTTAAAAACACGTATTATTGTGGGCTTCGTTGCGATCATCCTGCTGCCGCTGCTTCTTTTTTCCGCAAGTCTGTACGGGTTCAGCCAGACGCAGGCGAAGCATGTGCAGGAGAGCAGCAGCCAGGCTTCGGATTCCAGCCAGATGGTCTATGATATTTCGCTGCCGCAGTCTTCCAGCAGCCAGGTGAAGCTGATGGCTAAGGATATGATCCTGACCGCAACGATCATCCTTGTTTTTACCGCATTGTCCGTAGGGCTGTGGATCTATCGGAGCATTGCGGTTCCGCTGGTGAAGCTTAAGAAGGCTACCAAGAACATCAAGGAGGGGAATCTGGATTTTGTGCTGGAGGTTGAGGGGAATGATGAATTTTCCCAGCTTTGCCAGGATTTTGAGGAGATGCGTAAGCGTCTGAAGGAGTCCACGGAAGAGAAGATCCTGATGGATAAGGAGAATAAGGAGCTGATCAGCAATATTTCCCATGATCTGAAGACGCCGATCACTGCGGTGAAGGGTTATGTGGAGGGAATCATGGATGGTGTGGCGGATACGCCGGAGAAGATGGACCGGTATGTGCGTACCATTTATAATAAGACCAATGAGATGGATCATCTGATCAATGAGCTGACCTTTTATTCCAAGATCGATACCAACCGTATTCCGTATACGTTCAGCAAGCTGAATGTGGAGGATTATTTTTCGGATTGTGCGGAGGAGCTTGGGCTTGAGATGGAGACCAGGGGGATCGAGCTTGTGTATGCCAATTATGTGGAGAAGGGTGTGCAGGTTATTGCGGATGGTGAGCAGATCCGCCGTGTGATCCATAATATCGTGAGTAATGCCATTAAGTATATGGAGAAGCCAAGGGGGATCATCCAGCTTCGTGTGAAGGATGTGGGTGATTTTATCCAGGTGGAGATCGAGGATAACGGCAAGGGGATTGCCGCCAAGGATCTGCCGTATATTTTTGACCGTTTTTACCGTACCGATGTTTCCAGAAATTCTTCCAAGGGAGGAAGCGGTATCGGACTTTCCATCGTAAAGAAGATCATGGAGGATCATGGTGGAAAGGTCTGGGCCACAAGCCGGCTGGGAATCGGAACGATCATGTATTTTGTTCTCAGAAAATATCAGGAGGTACCGCTGAATGAGTAGGATTTTAATTATAGAGGATGAGGAAGCGATCGCGGATCTGGAGAAGGATTATCTGGAGCTTTCGGGTTTTGAGGTGGAGATCGAGAACCGTGGTGATACGGGGCTTGTACGTGCCATGAAGGAGGAGTTTGATCTGATCATCCTGGATCTGATGCTTCCGGAGGTGGATGGCTTTGATATCTGCCGGCAGGTCCGTGAGGAGAAGAATACGCCGATCATTATGGTTTCGGCCAAGAAGGATGATATCGATAAGATCCGCGGACTGGGTCTTGGCGCGGATGATTATATGACCAAGCCGTTCAGCCCAAGTGAGCTGGTTGCGCGTGTGAAGGCGCATATGGAGCGTTATAACCGGCTGGTTGGTTCCAATGTGCATAAGAATGATGTGATCGAGATCCGTGGTATTAAGATCGATAAGACGGCCAGGCGTGTGTGGGTCAATGGTGAGGAGACGACGTTTACGACCAAGGAGTTTGATCTTTTGACTTTTCTGGCTGAGAATCCGAACAGGGTTTTTACAAAGGAGGAGCTTTTCCGGGAGATCTGGGATATGGAGTCTGTGGGTGATATCGCTACGGTTACGGTGCATATCAAGAAGATCCGTGAAAAGATCGAGTTTAATACGGCCAAGCCTCAGTATATTGAGACGATCTGGGGTGTGGGGTACCGGTTTAAGGTGTGATAGAAATATGATAAAAATGGAGGGGAATATCGTCTGGTGATAGCCCCTCTTTGTTTTTAGGATGAAAAGGACGAACTATGGAAGAAAGATTATACAAGAAACTGGAGGCGTACGGTAAGAGTGATTTTTATCCGTTTCATATGCCGGGGCATAAGAGGAATCCGCTGGCTGTGGAGGGGGATTTTCCGGTGGAGAGGGATATTACGGAGATTGACGGGTTTGATAACCTGCATCATGCTGAGGATATTTTGAAAAGAGCCCAGGAGGATGTTGCACGGCTTTATGGTGTGCCGGAGAGTTTTTACAGTATTAATGGAAGCTCCGGGGCGATCCTGGCGGCGGTGTCTGCGGCTGTGGATAAGGGGGGACAGATCCTGGTGGCAAGGAACTGCCATAAGGCGGTTTACCATGCGATTTATCTGCGGGAGCTGAGTGTCACGTATATTTATCCACATGAGGATCCGAAATTGGGGATAAACGGAGGGATTTCACCTGGCCGTGTGGAAATGTATCTGGCGGAAAATCCGGAGATCCAGGCGGTGCTGATCACTTCGCCGACTTATGACGGGATCGTGTCGGATGTGGCGAGGATCGCGGAGATCGCGCATCACTATGGTGTGCCGCTGATCGTGGATGAGGCTCACGGGGCGCATTTTCGGTTTTCGGATTATTTTCCGGTGTCTGCGGCGCAGCTTGGTGCGGATGTGGTGATCAACAGTGTGCATAAGACGCTGCCCTGTCTGACCCAGACGGGGGTGATCCACCTGTGCAGTGATCGTGTGAGTCGGGAAAAACTGAAGCGTTTTCTGGGAATCTATCAGAGCAGCAGTCCTTCTTATATTCTTATGAGCAGCATTGATGCGTGCATGGATAAGCTGGAGCGTGAGGGGGATGAGATGTTCCGTGTGTTTACGGAGAATCTGGAAAAAGCACGCAGGCGTCTTTCCGAGTGTAAGTATATCCGGCTGGTAACGCCACAGGCCTGTGAGTGCCAGAGAGTTTTTGATTTTGACAGATCCAAGATATTGCTTTCTACTGTGAACAGTTCGCTGAACGGCCGGGAGCTGCATCAGATCCTCCGGAGGGAGTTTCATCTGGAAATGGAGATGGAGGCGGAGAATTATGTGCTGGCGCTGGCGGCTGTGGGTGATACGGCGGAGGGCTTTGAGAGGCTTTGTGATGCTATTGAAGAGATCGACCGCCGTGAATCGTTAAAATACAGAGAAGAGGCTGTGGAGAAGGAGCCCTTGAAAAACGGAAAAATGAAGCAGATCATGCGGATCTCCCAGGCTATGGATGCGGAGAGTGAGCGGTGTCCGCTGGATGAGTGTATCGGACGGACGTCCGGGGAGTTTGCGTATCTTTATCCGCCGGGGATCCCGCTGATCGTTCCGGGGGAACAGATTTCTGGACATTTCGTAAAAAATGTGAGAAGATACCTGGAACAGGGCTTTGAGGTCCAAGGCCTGAGCGACCAGACCAGTGAGACGGTGTGTGTTGTGAGAAATGAGATGTGAGGTGCGTGGCAGCAGACGGCTCTGTGTATTACGGATCAGAGCGTGTATAGTAACGCATATGCAGCAGAGGAGACATATGGGAAAGATTTTTTACATTATGGGAAAAAGCTCTTCCGGTAAGGACAGTATTTACAGACAGCTGGAGGGGAATCAGGAGCTGGGGCTTAAGCGGCTTGTGATCTATACCACCCGTCCGATCCGAGATGGAGAGGTGAACGGAAGAGAATATTTTTTTGCAGATGAGAATAAACTGAAGGAGTTCCGAAGAAACGGGAAGCTGATCGAGGCGCGTACTTATCAGACGGTTTACGGGCCGTGGACATATTTTACTGCGGATGACGGGCAGGTGTCTGTGGGTAATGACAGCTATCTGGGGATCGGTACACTGGAGTCTTTTGTGAGGCTCCGGGAGTATTACGGCAATGAAGTGATGTGGCCTATTTATATAGAGGTGGAAGACGGAGAGCGTCTGGAGCGTGCGCTTGCCAGGGAGAAGACCCAGGAGGTGCCGAAGTACGAGGAGATGTGCAGGCGTTTTCTTGCAGACCAGAATGATTTTTCCGAGGAAAATATTCTTAAAGCAGGTATATGGAAGCGTTTTGAGAATCATAATCTGGATGAATGTGTGAAGGAGATCGTAAATTATATAAAATCTGTACAATAAGGAAAAATAGTTTTTTTTATACAGAAGATTATGTTATAATTAGTTGAAAGATGTCCGCCGGGTATAACGGAGGGCACAAAAGGCAGAAAGAGGTGATTCTTATGGCAGGATTTCATGACATCATCGGCCATGACGATATAATCAGGCATTTGAAGAATGCGATAGAGACAGGGAAGGTATCCCACTCTTATATTTTTACAGGGGAACCGGGATCCGGCAAGAAGCTTCTTGCGGGGACTTTTGCAGCAGCGCTGCAGTGCGAATCGGGAGAGTCTGAACCGTGTATGACTTGTGATTCCTGTAAGAAGGTGATCGGCAAGAATCATCCGGATATCATTACAGTAACTCATGAGAAGCCTGGAAGCATCAGCATTGACGAGGTGCGTGACCAGGTTGTGCGTGATGTGGATATCAAGCCGTACTGCAGTCCGTATAAGATCTATATCATTCCGGATGCGGAGATGATGACGGTGCAGGCGCAGAATGCCATTTTGAAAACTATCGAGGAACCGCCGGAATATGCGGTGATCATGCTGCTGACAAGCAATATCGACAGTCTTCTTCCTACGATCCGTTCCAGATGTGTGCGTCTGGATCTGAAGGTGGTGGATGACAGTCTTGTGAAGGAATATCTGATGGAGCATCTTCAGGTGCCGGATTATCAGGCTGAGATCGATGCGTCTTATGCGCAGGGCAGTATCGGCAAGGCGAAGGAGGCTGCGACTTCTCAGGAGTTTGCAGATATGACTGCCAATGCCCTGAAGATTTTGAAATATGCCAATTCCATGGAGGTTTATGAGCTGACAGAGGCGATCAAGACTTTGACTGCTGATAAGAATAATATCAATGATTATTTGGATATTTTTCAGTTCTGGTTCCGCGATGTTCTGATGTTTAAGGCAACAAGGGAAATTGACAACCTGGTTTTTAAACAGGAGATTAATTTTATCAGAGAGCAGGCCAGCGAGCGTTCTTATGAGAATATCGAAAAAATCCTTGAGGCACTGGAGAAGACGAAGGTGCGTCTCCGTGCCAATGTTAATCTCGAACTTGCCCTGGAGCTCCTGTTCCTGACAATTAGGGAGAAATAGAATGGAAAAGGTAGTTGGAGTCAGATTTCGTAACGTTGGTAAGATTTATTATTTTAATCCTAAGAATTATAAGGTGAAGGTCGGCGATCATGTGATCGTGGAGACTGCCCGTGGTGTGGAGTATGGCCGTGTTGTCCTGGAGCCGCGCAGCGTGAAGGAGGACGAGGTGGTCCATCCGCTGAAGGAGGTTCTCCGTGTTGCAACGAAGGAGGACGAGGATCATGAGGCTGAGAACCGCCAGAAGGAGAAAGAGGCTTTTAAGATCTGTAAGAAGAAGATCCGTGAGCATGAGCTTGATATGAAGCTGATCGATGCGGAGTATACTTTTGATAATAACAAGGTGCTGTTTTATTTTACAGCGGATGGCCGTATTGATTTCCGGCAGCTGGTTAAGGATCTGGCGTCTGTGTTTAAGACCAGGATCGAGCTTCGTCAGATCGGTGTCCGTGATGAGACGAAGATCCTTGGCGGTATTGGTATCTGTGGAAGGACGCTTTGCTGTCATACGTATCTTTCGGAGTTTGCGCCGGTTTCCATCAAGATGGCGAAGGAGCAGAATCTTTCTCTGAACCAGACGAAGATTTCTGGTGTCTGTGGTCGTCTGATGTGCTGTCTGAAGAATGAGCAGGAGACTTATGAGGAGCTGAACCGGAATCTTCCGGGTATCGGTGATATGGTAACGACGCCGCAGGGTGTTTCGGGTACGGTCCAGAGTGTGAATGTTCTCCGGCAGATGGTTAAGATCGTGGTTGAGGTGAATGACGAGAAGGAGATCCAGGAGTTTCCGGTCCGTGATCTGAGGTTCCGCCCTAAGAGAAAAAAGGGTAAGGGTGGTTCTGCTGACCACGAGGAGAAAGAGGTTAAAAAGGGAGATTCGAAGCCGAATGAGAAGTGATCTGGTTTATTGCGGTGAGCGTGTGGATGATCTTCAGAATGGGTTGTTTGTGATCCAGGATCCGAAGAAGTTTTGCTTTGGGATGGATGCGGTTCTGTTGTCTGGCTTTGCCCGGGTGAAGAGGGGTGAGGTTGCGCTGGATATGGGGACCGGTACGGGGATCATTCCGATCTTGCTTTCTGATCGTACGGATGGGGAGCATTTCACGGGGCTGGAGATCCAGCATGAGTGTGCGGAGATGGCTGACCGTAGTGTGAGGTATAATGGTCTTGAGGACAGGGTTCGGATCGTTGAGGGTGATATCAGGGAGGCTGCCGGGATTTTTGGGGCGGCTTCTTTTGATGTGGTGACGTGTAATCCGCCGTATATGATCGGGCAGCATGGGTTGACGAATCCGCATCTTCCGAAGGCGATCGCGAGGCATGAGATTTTGTGTTCGTTTGATGATGTGGCTTGTCAGGCTGCCCGGGTCCTGAAGGACCGGGGGCGGTTTTTTCTGGTGCACAGGCCGTTTCGGCTTGTGGAGCTGATGGCGACTTTGACGAAGTATAAGCTGGAGCCTAAGAGGATGCAGCTGGTGTATCCTTTTATTGATAAGGAGCCGAATATGGTGTTGATCGAGGCTTGTAAGGGCGGGAATTCCAGGATCCGGGTTGAGCGGCCGCTGGTGGTTTATGAGCGGCCTGGGGTTTATACGGAGGATGTTTTGGAGTTGTATCGGATGGTGTGAATGTTGTGATGTTGTGGCTTAGGGTGGCTGCCTGGTTGGTTGTTTGGTTGTGAGAGATTGGGGTGGCTGCTCGGGAGGTTTTGGGCCATCGGCGCTGCGCTGGATGGCTGGGTGGTAGTGGTGGCTGTGGTACTTCGGTTGGTGAAGGGACGGCGAGGGGAGGCAGGCTGCTGGTGGTGACACGCTGCGCCCCCTGCTCGGCTGCGGCGCCGGTTTGCTGCCATTCGTGCAAACTCGCTTCGCTCAAACAGTGCGCTCGGTGGCAGCAGCTATCCTCACCTCGCTGACGGGGGCTCCGCTAACGTCACCACCAGCAGCCTGCCTCCCCTCGCCTGAGATTCAAAGCGAGAGATCGCAACGCATAGTGCGCTGAGTATCGAAGAATACAGACATCTTGCCAGAAGTGAATCACTGAGAAAGTGAAGAAATAAAACAACATCGGCATAGCGTAGCGCACTGAGTATCGAAGCATACAGACACCTTGCCAGAAGTGAACCACAGAGAAAGTGAAGAAATAAAACAACATCGGCACAGCGTAGTGCGCTGAATACCGAAGCATACAGACACAAGTCAACAAATAAGAACAACGAATCCCTTGCACTACTTAAAAAAAGCCCAAGGGGTGTGCAGAGGGGGCGCGGCTTTGCGGCCCCTTTGCGGTTTTCAAAGTTTCCAAACTTAAACAAACCCCCGCGGTCAAGCGGAATATCCCCCGCGGTCAAGCGGAATATCCCCCGTGGTTAAGCGGAATATCCCCCGCGGTCAAGCGAAATAACTCCCCCACGGCCAAGTGGAAAACAACTCCCCGCGGTCAAGCGAGAAAAGAGGCAAATTATGAAACAAAACGGAAAACTATACTTATGCGCCACCCCCATAGGAAATCTCGAAGACATCACCCTTCGAGTACTAAGAACCCTTCGGGAAGTGGACTTAATCGCTGCGGAGGATACCCGCAACAGCATAAAACTTCTGAATCATTTTGATATAAAAACCCCCATGACTAGCTACCACGAATACAATAAGATCGATAAGGGCCATGTCCTCGTGGAAAAGCTGCTGGCGGGTACAAACATTGCGTTGATCACAGATGCAGGTACTCCGGGTATCTCAGACCCCGGGGAGGAGCTTGCCGCCATGTGCTATGAAGCCGGAATTGAAGTGACTTCACTTCCGGGTCCTGCTGCCTGTATCACTGCTCTGACTTTGTCAGGCCTGCATACCAGGCGTTTTGCTTTCGAGGCTTTTCTTCCGGCGGATAAGAAAGAACGAAAAACGATCCTGGAGGAGCTTTCCTGTGAAACCAGGACTATTATCCTGTATGAGGCACCTCACAGGCTTGTACGGACTCTTGGTGAGCTCAGAGAGGCGCTTGGCAACCGCCGGATGACTCTTTGTAGAGAGCTGACCAAGAAGCATGAGACGGCATTCCGGACTACGATCGATGATCTGATGGATTTTTATAAAGATGAGAAGCCGCTGGGTGAGTGTGTTCTTGTGATCGAGGGCAGGAGCCGCAGTGAGATGGAGGCGGAGAAGCGTGCTTCCTGGGAGGAGATTTCCATTGCGGAGCATGTGGCGATGTATGAGCAGCAGGGGAATTCCAGGAAGGATGCCATGAAGCTTGCTGCCAAGGATCGTGGTGTTTCCAAGCGGGATATTTATAAGGCGCTTCTGGATGGAGAAGGTTCTGCTGAATGCTCAGGTGTAGATTGTGGTACGGATCGTAGGTAACGTGATCGTGGATGATTGAATAAGCTGCATACTGTGACCAAGGATTTTTGGGAACGTATGTGGCTTTTTTTATTGTGGTAATAAAAAGGTTACTGTTCACTCCGTTCTCAGCAACACGCTTCGCGATGCACAGAATTTATGCTAATCGCATAAATCCGCGCGGTATGTCTCGGGTTTTCTGTGACCTTCGCTCACAAAAAACACCTCGCGGAATATTGCCAGTGAACAGTAACATAAAAAGTACTGTGCGGATTTTGTCGAAATGATTTGCTTGCAGTATAGACCATATTGTGGTAAGCTGATCTTATCAAAAATAAAAAGCAGTTCCGGGATTCTATGGAAATGCTGTAAAAGCATATTTTCTAAAAATAATCTTATTTTTCTATTACATTTCATATATCAGGCAGATTGCCTGTCATCTCAGAAAATTCATGCTTTTTTCCATTTTTCAGCAGGAGTTTTCAGATGAGGCTCCTTGAGATCAAAACAGAGGAGTCGTGTATGATCGTAAACAATAACAGAACAAACAGTTCTAACCTGCGGCAGTGGCATCCAGCATTTTTTGCTGATATCCAGATAGAACTGGAGGCAGAAAGGGAGAATCTGATTTTTGAGAATGAGCATCAGCTTGGGACGAAACCAATGGAGATCGATGCGCTTGTGATCAAAAAGAAATCAGATATCCCCATTTATAAAAACATAGGAAGGATCTTCCGAAAATATAATATCATTGAGTATAAGAGTCCGATGGATTATATAAGCATCAATGATTTTTATAAGGTGTGTGGATATGCATTTTTTTATAAAGCGGATACGGTAACTGAGGATGAAATCCCAATTGAGGAGATTACGATCTCTTTGGTAAGCAGGGCATATCCCCGGAAGATGCTCCGTCATTTGAGGGAGTTTTGGAAATGCCGGGTAAAAAAGATGGAAGAAGGAATTTATTACGTAACAGGATCTAAGATCCCAATCCAGGTCATTGTAACAGAGCAGTTGTCGAAGAAGAAAAATCTGTGGCTGAGAAGTCTGACTGATAGAATAAAAGATAAGGAAGATATGAAACGACTTCTCAATGAATACAGAGAAAAGCAGAAAAATCCTTTGTACGAATCAGTTATGCAGATGATCGTAAGGGCTAATGAAGAAAAATTCAGGGAGGCGGATTGTATGTGTGAAGCATTAAATCGGATCATACAGGATCAGATCGAGGAAAAGATAAGAAAAAGTTTACAGGCTGGCTATGATGAAGGGTATGGAATTGGAATGCAGGATGGAATAAAGGATGGAATGCAGCAGGGAATGCAGCAGGGAGAACATAGTATTAATAGTTTGATCCTCTGCCTTGCTGAGCTGGGGAGGACGTCTGATATTATAAGATCGGCATCAGATCCGGAATACCAGAAGAAATTGTTAAAGGAATTTGGGCTTTTGCCGGAGTAGCTGAATATTCCATATATTTTAAGAGCATATTGTGCTGCGTTTTGAGATTGCATTTAATAAGATACTTTTTTGCCTGTATTTCCTATGATTTTGCGTGGAAATACAGGCTTTTTTGTGCTATAATAAACTCTGTATTCGTATGTAAAAAATATTTATTTTACAGGTATAAATGACACTTCCGGAGCGGGTTTGAGAATTGCTTTCTGCAAAATGAAAATACAGTATTTCCTGAAATTAAAAGATTAGTTTATCTTGTTCAGGATTTGATGTAATGATTTCTGAAGCTGCTATGGTTCTGCAGAAATGAATTTTCAAACACGTCCGGACGACAAGAACAGGAGGAATGACATGGGCGCAGAGAATACAGAATACGGCGCGGATCAGATCCAGATCCTGGAAGGACTGGAAGCCGTACGTAAGAGGCCTGGAATGTATATCGGAAGTACCTCCAGCCGTGGACTTCATCATCTCGTATATGAGATCGTGGATAACGCAGTCGATGAAGCACTGGCTGGTTTTTGTACGGAGATCCATGTAGATATCAATCCGGATAATTCCATTACAGTTACAGATAATGGTCGTGGTATTCCGGTTGGTATCAATCATAAGGCTGGTATTCCGGCAGTTGAGGTTGTATTTACCATTCTTCACGCAGGCGGTAAGTTCGGCGGTGGAGGATATAAGGTTTCCGGTGGTCTTCACGGTGTTGGTGCATCTGTTGTAAATGCACTTTCCGAATGGCTGGAGGTTACCATCTACCGAGAGGGTAAGGAATACAAACAGAGATATGAGCGTGGCAAGACTATGTATCCGCTGAAGGTGGTAGGTGACTGTGATCCGGGGCTTTCCGGTACGAAGGTTTATTTCCTTCCGGACAAGGAGATCTTTGAGGAGACTGTTTATGATTATGATATCCTGAAACAGAGACTTCGTGAGATGGCTTTCCTGACTAAGGGCCTTCGTATCGTTCTGGAGGATAAGAGAGAGGGACAGGAGCGCGAGAAGGTATTCCATTATGAGGGTGGTATCCGTGAGTTTGTAAGCTACCTGAACAGAAGCAAGGAGGCTCTTTACCCGGAGATCATTTACTGTGAGGGTGAGAAGGACGGCGTGTCTGTAGAGGTTGCGCTGCAGCATAATGACTCCTATACAGAGAACACCTATGGCTTTGTAAACAATATCAATACACCGGAGGGCGGTACACACATTACCGGTTTCCGTAATGCGATCACCAATACATTTAATGATTATGCACGTAAGAACAAGCTTCTCAAGGACAGTGAGCCGAACTTAAGTGGTGATGATATCCGTGAGGGCCTGACTGCGATCGTCAGTGTTAAGATCGAGAATCCGCAGTTTGAGGGTCAGACCAAGCAGAAGCTTGGAAACAGTGAGGCAAGAGGTGCGGTAGACAGTGTTGTAAGTAAACAGCTGGAGATTTTCCTGGAGCAGAATCCTGCAGTTGCCAAGGCTACCGTTGAGAAATCTGTTCTTGCACAGAGAGCCAGAGAGGCAGCCAGAAAGGCACGTGACCTTACAAGAAGAAAATCCGCACTGGACAGCATGTCACTTCCTGGAAAGCTTGCAGACTGTTCTGACAAGAATCCGGAGAACTGTGAGATCTATATCGTAGAGGGAGATTCCGCGGGCGGTTCTGCCAAGACAGCGAGAAACCGTGCCACACAGGCAATCCTTCCGCTGCGTGGTAAGATCCTGAATGTTGAGAAGGCACGTCTGGATAAGATTTACGGAAACAAAGAGATCAAGGCAATGATCACTGCCTTCGGAACCGGAATCCATGAGGATTTTGATATTTCCAAGCTTCGTTATCACAAGATCATCATTATGACCGATGCCGATGTTGACGGTGCGCATATCGCAACACTGCTTCTGACCTTCCTGTATCGTTTCATGCCGGAGCTGATCAAGCAGGGATATGTATACCTGGCGCAGCCTCCTCTCTATAAAGTGGAGAAGAACAAAAAGGTATGGTATGCATATGACGATGATGAGCTGAATAATATCCTTACCGAGATCGGACGTGACGGAAACAATAAGATCCAGCGTTATAAAGGTCTGGGTGAGATGGATGCCGAGCAGCTCTGGGAGACTACTATGGACCCTGAGAAGAGAATCCTTCTCCGTGTGACCATGGACGAAGCTGCCACATCTGAGATCGATCTGACATTTACCACTCTTATGGGAGACAAGGTAGAGCCAAGACGTGAATTTATCGAAGAAAATGCAAGATTCGTTAAGAATCTTGATATCTAGGAGAATAAAGAAGAATGGAAGATAATATTTTTGACAAAGTCCACGAAGTGGATCTGGAAAAAACGATGAAGGAATCTTACATCGACTATGCCATGAGTGTTATCGCCTCACGAGCCTTGCCTGATGTAAGAGACGGTCTGAAGCCGGTACAGCGCCGAGTTCTGTACTCTATGATCGAGCTGAATAATGGTCCTGACAAGCCACACAGAAAATGTGCGCGTATTGTCGGTGATACCATGGGTAAATATCATCCGCACGGTGACAGCTCCATCTATGGTGCGCTGGTCAATATGGCTCAGGAATGGTCCACAAGATATCCGCTGGTTGACGGGCATGGAAACTTTGGTTCTGTGGATGGTGACGGTGCGGCTGCCATGCGATATACAGAGGCACGTCTCAGCAAGATATCCATGGAGATGCTTGCTGACATCAACAAGGATACGGTTGATTTTCAGCCGAACTTTGATGAAACAGAGCGTGAGCCGGTTGTGCTTCCGGCACGTTTTCCGAACCTTTTGGTAAACGGTACTACAGGTATTGCGGTAGGTATGGCAACCAATATTCCGCCGCATAACCTTCGTGAAACTATCAATGCAGTTGTTAAGATCATTGACAACATTGTAGAAGAAGACAGAGAAACAGCTATGGAGGAGCTTCTTGAGATCGTAAAGGGACCGGACTTCCCTACAGGAGCGACCATCCTCGGAACGAGAGGGATCGAGGAAGCTTACCGTACCGGACGTGGCAAGATCCGTGTCCGTGCGGTGACAAATATCGAGACTTTGCCAAACGGTAAATCCCGTATCGTGGTTACCGAGCTCCCGTACCTTGTAAACAAGGCACGTCTGATCGAGAAGATCGCAGAGCTTGTCCGTGACAAAAAGATCGACGGGATCACAGACCTGAACGACCATTCCAGCCGTGAGGGTATGCGAATCTGTATTGATCTTCGTAAGGATGCCAATGCCAACGTGATCCTGAATCTGCTCTACAAGCATACACAGCTGCAGGATACTTTTGGTGTGATCATGCTTTCTCTTGTTCCAAATCATGGAAGTATGGAACCGAAGGTTCTGAATCTGAAAGAGATGCTGGAGTACTATCTGGAGCATCAGGAGAATGTAGTTCGCAGAAGAACACAGTATGATCTTAATAAGGCACAGGAGAGAGCCCATATTTTGGAGGGTCTTCTGAAGGCACTTGATAATATTGACGAAGTGATCCGCATCATCCGTGGCTCCCGCAACGTACAGATCGCCAAGCAGGAGCTGATCGACCGTTTTGAGCTGACAGATGTGCAGGCACAGGCGATCGTGGATATGCGTCTCCGTGCATTGACAGGTCTGGAAAGAGAGAAGCTGGAGGCTGAGTATGCAGAGCTTATGGAGAAGATCCGCAAGTTCCAGGCAATCCTTGCTGACCGCAAGCTCCTTCTCCGGGTGATCCGTGAGGAGATCCTTGCCATTGCAGAGAAATACGGCGATGACAGAAAGACTTCCATCGGATACGATGTATATGATATCTCTACAGAGGATCTGATCCCGAGAGAAAATACAGTGATCGCAATGACAAAGCTTGGTTATATCAAGCGTATGACCGTTGACAACTTCCGCAGCCAGAACCGTGGCGGCAGAGGAATCAAGGGTATGCAGACGATTGAGGATGACTATATCGAAGAGCTTTTGATGACGACAACGCACCATTATCTCATGTTCTTTACTAATACAGGACGTGTATACAGACTGAAGGCATATGAGATCCCGGAGGCCGGTCGTACAGCCAGAGGAACTGCGATCATCAATCTTCTGCAGCTTGCACCGGGAGAAAAGATCACAGCTGTGATCCCGCTTCGTAAATATGAAGAGGGTCATTATCTGATGATGGCCACCAAGAAAGGCCTTGTGAAGAAAACTCCGATCAAGGATTACGAGAATGTCCGTAAGACAGGTCTTACAGCAATCGTTCTTCGTGATGATGACGAGCTGATCGAGGTTAAGGCTACTGATAATAATAAAGATATTATTCTTGTGACCAGGGACGGACAGTGTATCCGCTTTAAGGAAACGGATGTCCGCAGCACAGGCCGTGCGTCCATGGGAGTAAGAGGTATGAATCTTACTGACGGTGATGAAGTTGTTGCCATGCAGCTGAACACTCAGGGAGATTATCTGCTTGTAGTTTCCGAGAACGGAATGGGTAAACGTACAGCTATGAGTGAGTTCGTTGTCCAGAACCGTGGCGGTAAGGGTGTGAAGTGCTACAAGATCACCGAGAAGACCGGAAATGTTGTCGGCGCCAAGGCTGTCAACGAAGAGAACGAGATCATGATGATCACTACAGAGGGTATCATTATCCGTCTGCAGTGTGCGGATATCTCTGTTCTTGGAAGGATCACCTCAGGTGTGAAGATGATCAATCTTACAGAGGGTGTAACCGTTGCAAGTATCGCCAAGGTAAGAGATAAAGATCCGGAAGCAGATACAACTACCGAAAAAGCTGACGGAGAAACCGGCGATAACGAAGAAGGCTCTGCAGAGGAAGCTGTCACAGGCAGTGAAGAGGAATAAGGTCGAGGATAAGTCATGACGACGACAAAGAAAAAACGCAGAAAAAAATCAGTAAAGAAGCTGAAATACTCTAATAAAAAACTGAATTTTGTCCACATTGCGACACTGGCGGGGATCATTCTGATCCTGCTGGTGATCGTTCTGGCGGCCAGAGGCTGCGGAAAGATCAGCCACAGAACTCCGGAGGGGGTTGTGGAAGGCTACATCAAAGCGGCAGCAGCAGGCAAGAATAAAAAGATGCAGAGCTGTTACAGTGCGGATAAGTTATCGGATGAGGCGAAAACAGAGATTTCCTCCACGATAAAATATTTTCAGGCCCATGGAGTAAAGGATGTAAATATCGACAGCTGTGGCTCCATTTCTGAAAACAAAAATTATTCTTATGTTTATATCCGCTATAATCTTGTTCTAGAGAACGAGCAGGAATATCCATGTATCAGTACCTATCTTGTAAAGGTCCAGGACAAAAAGTATTATCTGTATGCGCCTTCTGAGATTTCAGATAAGATCAGCCAGCAGGCTGCCAAGGATTATCAGAAATTTATGACTACGAAAACCTATACAGATTATACAAAGGCTTATGAGGTTTTTCTGAAAAAGAATCCGGGATACGAGGATAAGATCGCAGGGAAACTGAACGGATAAAGCAGAGGCGGGAGGATGTAAGAATGAAGCGGATTTTGCTGATGGTGCTCAGAAATATAGTCTTTGTTCCTTACTGGTGGATCAAGCTTTGCTGGTATGCAGCGCATACAGATGATTATCCGGAAGAGAAGAAATACGCATTCCTGAGACTGGTAGATGAGCATGCCATTGAAGGCGGAAATATCCATATTGATGTGCATGGAGCTGAAAATATCCCAAAAGAAAAGGGGTTTATGTTTTTTCCGAATCACCAGGGACTGTTTGATGTGCTGGCGATCATCCGGGCATGCCCGGTTCCTTTTTCGGTAGTTGCCAAGAAGGAAGTTGGAGAGATTCCTTTTCTGAAGCAGGTTTTTGCCTGTATGAAGGCCTTTATCATTGACAGGGAAGACCTGAAGCAGTCCATGCAGGTCATTGTCAATGTAATACGGGAAGTGAAGGCTGGTCGTAATTATCTGATCTTTCCGGAGGGAACCAGAAGTAAAAACGGAAATCATCCGGGGCCGTTCAAGGGCGGCAGCTTCAAGACTGCCACCAAGACGAAATGCCCGATCGTTCCGGTTGCACTGATCGATTCCTTTAAGGCTTTTGATACCGGTTCTACAGAGAGGATCACCGTACAGGTGCATATCCTTCCTCCGATGTATTATGAGGAATACAAAGATATGCATACCACAGAGCTCGCAGAAGAAGTGAAGAGACGGATCGAAAAGGTGATCGAAGAGAATATTATGTAAAAAAGAAAAGACTTTGATGAAGTTGGAACAAAAACATCATCAAGGTCTTTTTTTGTTGTATGTTTTGTATAAAAACGAAACGTTTTATTTGTGAATTGTTGGGCATATACAACCAAAAGGTTTGATGATAACATAGAGGCATCCATACAATATAAATAAAAGATGTAAAGAGGACGAACAGATGAAAAAAGAAGAATACCTTTCTCTGATCGATGAGGTGATCGCACAGGGACCGTACACGGATACCTGGGATTCTCTCTGTGAGCATCCTACGCCGAAGTGGTATGCAAGAGATAAATTCGGAATTTTTATCCACTGGGGTGTTTACAGTGTTCCGGCTTTCGGAAATGAATGGTATCCCAGAAATATGTATGTGAAAGGCTCTAAGGAGAACCTGCATCATACAGAGAAATACGGAACTCTGGATAAATTTGGCTACAAGGATTTTATTTCTCAGTTTAAGGCTGAGAAGTTTAATCCGAAGGAATGGGCGGCCTTATTTAAAGAGGCGGGAGCAAAATTCGTAGTTCCGGTAGCGGAGCATCACGATGGATTTCAGATGTATGCCAGTGACCTTTGTCGCTGGAACGCTGCTGAGATGGGACCGAAAAGAGATATTCTCGGAGAGTTGAAGACAGAGGTTGAGAAAGAGGGAATGGTTCTCGGTGCTTCTTCTCACAGAGCAGAGCATTACTGGTTCTTTAATGGAGGTCGTCAGATCCCGGAGGCTGATGTCAATGATCCGGAATATGCGGATCTTTATGGGCCGGCAGCAGGAATCACCAGAGATATGAGTGATATTTATGACAATCCTCCGACAGAGGAGCATATGCAGGACTGGCTTGTCCGCACCTGCGAGATCGTGGATAAATATCAGCCATCCATCGTGTATTTTGACTGGTGGATCCAGCAGTATGCATGGAAACCGTATCTTCGTAAATTTGCAGCATATTATTACAACCGTTCTGCACAGTGGGGAAAAGAAACAGCTATTGATGCCAAATTTGATGCATATGTTTATGGCAGCGCAGTCAATGATCTGGAAAGAGGTCAGTTAGACCATATCACGCCGGATCTGTGGCAGAATGATACGTCTGTAGCTAAGAACTCCTGGGGCTATACCATTGGAAATGATTATAAGAAGCCTTCCGATGTAGTGCTGGATCTGATCGATGTAGTCAGCAAAAATGGTGCACTTCTTCTTAATATCGGACCGAAGCCGGATGGAACAATTCCGGAAGAGGATGCACATATCCTGAGAGAAATGGGAAAATGGCTGAAGGTAAACGGAGAGGCGATATACGGAACCAGATACTGGAAGATATTCGGAGAGGGACCGACGGTGGTTCCGGAGGGACATTTCACGGATACCTATGATAAGCACTTTACTTCTGAGGATATCCGTTTTACAAGTAAGAGCAATCATATTTATGCGACTGTTCTGCACTGGCCGGAGGATGGAGAAATCCATATCAAAGCTCTTGGCAATGATATGAAGCTTTTGAAATCCACGATCCGGGATATTGAGATCCTCGGAACAGATCTGCATCCGGCATTTGCGAGAAATAAAGAACTGGATATTTCCTGCGGAAGAGGGGTTATTGAGGCGGGAGATATGCCGGTGGTATTGAAGATCACAGTAGAATAGCTGTTGGGGGAAGCGAGTAAATTATAATGTCTTTTTGAAAGGACAGAAAGGATAAGGTATTTTAATTATGGGAGATGTAAGATTCACAGGAAACTGGAACTCTGTAAATGCACACACAGTTCCAAAATGGTATGAGGATTGTAAATTTGGAATTTTTATCCACTGGGGAATTTATTCCGTGCCGGCATTTGCACCGCATACATGGGAGCTGGGAGAGGTTGATTCCAAGGAATGGTTTGCGGATAATCCGTATGCAGAATGGTATTACAATTCTCTGAACATTGGAAAAGGCCCTACATATAAGCATCATATAGAAAAATACGGAAAAGATTTCAAATACGAAGATTTTATTCCTATGTGGAAAGCTGAAAACTGGGATCCGAAGCAGTGGGCAGAGATTTTTAAAGAAGCAGGTGCGGAGTATGTTGTTCTGACAACCAAGCATCATGACGGATTCTGCCTGTTCCCAAGTAAATATACACATTTCAATTCCGTAGAAATGGGACCGAAGAGAAATATCACCGGTGAGCTGACAGAAGCTGTCCGTGACGCAGGAATCCGCATGGGCCTGTATTATTCCGGACTGATCGACTGGCAGTATGCAAACGATCCTATTTTTGAGGATGATGATCTGTTTGGAACAGCCAGCCCGACATTTGCATATGCAGATTATTCCTATAATCAGATGAAAGAGCTTGTAGATAATTATGCACCGAGTGTGTTCTGGAATGATATCGGATGGCCGACACAGAGTGAAGAGATGATGCCGTATTTCTTTGCACATTATTACAATAAGGTTCCGGAGGGTGTGGTAAATGACCGTTTCAACGGACGTTATCACGATTTCCTTACTAAGGAATATAAATCCGGTTCTGTAAACAGAAATGAGAAATGGGAGATGTGCCGTGGAATGGGCTTATCCTTCGGTTATAATGCCAACGAAGGCGATGACAAGCTGATTTCTGTTCCGGATCTGATCTCACTTCTTGTCGGAACAGTGGCAAATAACGGAAATCTTCTCCTGAACATCGGCCCAAAGGCAGATGGAACTATCCCGGAGGAGCAGGTAAGAAGACTGAAGATCCTGGGTGCATGGCTGAAGGTAAACCATGACGGTATTTACGGAACACGCTGCAGTGACCGTGAATCTGAGCTGCTTGAGAGTGGAATCGAGCTCCATTATACACAGAAAGACGGAAATCTGAATGTGTTTGCAGATCATCTGAAGGAAGGTGCCAATGAATTCCTGATCAAGGGCTATCACGGGGCGCTGAGACCATTTGATCCGGCAGTGAAGGTAGAAACTGAAGATACTGCAGAAGGACTTCTTGTGAAGATCCCGGAATATAAAGAAGATATGTATGTGGTTGGATTAACCAACAGATTCTAAATAATGAACAGGAGGACCGGATGTATGTCGGTCCTTTTGTTGCTACATGGGAGAAGATCGTGGATATCCGATCGATTCTCAGGGAGGGAGCTTTTATGTTTGGGAAAAAAATCGCAATACTGTTATCAACGGCAATGATCCTGACAGGGTCCTGTGTATCTTCTGTGGCTGTACATGCACAGACTGGTTATGCGGCTGAATATGCACAGGAAGCATCGGCAGCAGGTGTGCAGAGCACTGCAAAGCTTGTTGCGAAGGGCTCCTGTGGAAGCAAAGCTGTTTACCGGTTGTACTCCAATGGAAACCTGCAGATACAGGGAAAAGGGGAGGTTAAGGTTACCGATGATTTTTCATACAGATCAGCAATGATAAAAACAGTAACCGTTGCATCTGGGATCACGGGAATCGGTGACAGAACCTTTTCAGACTGCAGAAATATGAAGAGGATTTCGTTGCCGGGAACTCTGCGGAGTATTGGAGTAAGAGCATTTGGAGATACTGCGATCACCAGGATCAAGCTTCCTGATGGACTGAAAAGCATTGGTGCATATGCTTTTTACCAGAGTAAGCTTATGAGCCTGGATGTACCGAAAACTGTGACAAAAATTGATGAATATGCTTTCAGTTACTGTAACAATCTGGAATCTGTCAGCATTCCGGGAAGTGTGAAAATATTACCGGAATCGTTATTTGAGGCGGATATGAAGCTGAAAAAGGTTACGCTTGGACAGGGCGTTTCCAGGATAGAAAGAGCGGCCTTTCGGCATTGCGGTTTGACAGGAGTAAGCTTTCCGGACAGTGTTACGGTTATTGGTGAAGGTGCGTTTTCTTTTTGTGCAGATCTCAGAAAGGTGTCGTTGCCGAAGAAGCTTACAGAGATCGGGAACGGTGCATTTAATAATTGTCGAAAACTGGGGAATATTACAGTACCTGCCAGTGTGAAAAAGATCAGAAGCCATGCTTTTTATGATTGCCTGGCTATGAAAAAGATTACGATCCTCAACAGTAAAACAGTGATAGAAAAAGAAGCGATCGGCTATAATTTCAATAGTGGAAAAAATAAAACTTTTGTCATTGCCGGAAAAAAGAGTTCTACTGCTCAGACTTACGCAAAGAAAAATGGATTCCGTTTTTTGAACAATACTGCCGCAGTAAGGACCGCAAAGATGACCGGCGTGCCCAAAACAAAAACCATACTTCGTGGAAAAACATATACGATCCAGGCAGTGACCGTGCCGTATTACAGCGACGAAAAGATTCTTTTCCGTTCCTCGAATCGCAGGATCGCTACGGTAAATTCCAAAGGTGTTGTAAAGGGAATCCGAAAAGGGACGGCCGTGATCACCGTGCAGAGCGGAGCGAAAAAACTGAACTGTAAGATAACGGTGAAGTAACGATGAAGCAGGCGTACGTAAAATCGCCATAACAGTGAAAGAATACAAAAGAAAATAAAAACAGAAGCCCGGCAGATGAAACATGGAGAGTTTTCACATGTGCAGCTGCCGGGTTTTTTATAAATATAGAAAACCCTTAAAATAAGGAATAAAATAGCTTGTTATACCCTTAAAATAAGGGTATATTAATAAAAAAGGGGGAATCTAAAATGACAGGATATGCTGTGAAACATTCGATACGGGCAGAAGATATACGAATTTTAAGGAAGAAATTGAAGCTTACACAAAAAGATTTTGCAAAGTTAGTAAATGTATCTCAGAAAACAATAGAAAGATGGGAAAGTGAAAATCGGGATATTACAGGACCGGTTACGACATTAGTTCATATTTTAAACGAGTATCCTCAGATTGAGGAAAACCTCCGTGTGCCGGAAAAAGAATATCCGATACGTTTATGGTACATGTTTAAGAGAGAAATATGTACGATTATTGATGTGGATGAGAGAAGCAGAAAAGTAAAAATATATAATTATACAAACAATTTTATTAAAAAAGCATTTGGCCGAAATGAAAAACCAACCTTTGAAGAATACGAGGAATTTCTGGAATCTCGTTGTTTCCCGAGACAACGAGACAAAATAAAATTGGTATTAGAAGATTTGAATCTGCCATTCTATGATCCGTTTATGATCATAGAAAAGACCGAAGGAAGAATGGCAGAGGATGATTTCTGGATCAGGATTGAGAGGTAAAGATGGTACAGCTTTTTGAACAGGATATCAAAACAAATGACAGACAATCGTCAAAAGGAAACCAATTGAAATGGTGCAGGAACAATGTATGGTATAAAGCTGATTATATGGGATATGAGGGATTGGTGGAATATGTTGTTTCACGTTTGTTGGAAAAATCTTCACTGAAACAGGAAGAGTATGTTTTATATAAAACAGAAGAGATTAGTTATAAGAGAAGAAAATATCTGGGATGTAAAAGTGAAAATTTTTTGCCTGAGGGATGGCAACTTATTACATTAGAAAGACTTTTTTATGGATTTTATAATGAAAGTCTTTATAAAAAATTATTCACGATTCCAGAACATTCGGAAAGACTGGAATTTATAGTAGATCAGACGGAACGCATTACGGGAATTAGCGATTTTGGAAAGTATATGAGTAAGATCCTGGCAATTGATACATTTTTTATGAATGAAGATCGGCATATGCATAATATTGGAGTCTTAATGGATGCAGAAGAAAAATATCATTTATGTCCAATATTTGATAACGGTGCAGGACTGCTATCAGATATACAGATGGATTATCCGATGGAAGAAAACATAAATAATCTGATGGAGGAGGCACGATCAAAAACTCTGTGTGAAGATTTTGATGAGCAGATCGAGATTGCAGAAGAATTGTATGGTCAGCAGATAAGGCTGAAATTTAATGAAAAAGATGTAAAAGAAATATTGGATATGGAAAGTTATTATCCGCAGGAATATAAAGAAAGAGTATTTGAGATTATTATGAACAGGAGAAGAAAGTACAGATATTTATTTTGAATAACTGCACGTCGTATTTTTGGTATTTTGGTAATAAAGCAGGTGCAAAAGTTTTCACATGTGCAGCTGCCAGGTTTTTTACAGTAAAAAAATGTTCAAAAATGTCTGTAAACAGACAAAATATGACGAAAATATTCTAAACAAAGCTTGATTAAATGTGATGGGAAATTTATAATTTTGGTATAAATATGAATTGGAAAATGGGGGAACGGTCACATCCAAAGGTGTTGTAAAAGGCATCAAAAAAGGAACTGCAACCATTACCGTTCAGAGTGGTTCCAAAAAACTGACCTGTAAGGTAACGGTTAAATAATTCAAAGGATATTAGTAATCAGCATTTGTTATTTACTCATAGTTATATCTTATATGTTTGAGTACGCAAAACAGACTGGAGCTTGATAAGAATATATATCAGGTTCTCAGTCTGTTTTTATATATTGCAGGCAAAAAAAGAACACGTTTTCACAAAATAAGATTGACTTTTTTCAAAACTCTTATTATCATATAAAACATATTTAATTACTATGAAATAAGGAATGATAAAAAGTTCTGTTACACTGATGCTGCTGAGTTACATAGATGACGTTGAGCAGCTTACAGGACTGGCAGCGGGCAGACTTTTTTCAGAAGGAGGGGACGGGTACATGTCCATCAAGAAGATTGCAGAAAAGGCAGGGGTTTCACCGGCGACGGTTTCCAGAGTTTTGAATAATCCCAATTATAAATGTTCTGTTTCCGGACTCAGGGATAAGATATGGAAAACAGCTATCGAGATGAATTATGTGCCCAACGAGGCGGCCCGGAATCTGAAAAAAGGCGTTTCCGCAAAGCAGGAGAAAACCTGGTACATCAATATCCTGATGACAAGAACCGATTCTTCCACAACGGATCCGTTTTTTGCGGAGCTCCTTCGGGTGATCGAAAGTGAGATCCATGATAAAAACTGCATTCTTTCCAAAGTATGGTATATGTCTGTGTTTTCCGATGACCGGAAGTGCCGAAGGGAGAATCTGGACCGGCTGATCGACGGAATGTATGATGAGGTGGAAGGGAAAAGGGACGGACTGATCATCATCGGCAGATGTAATAAAGAGGCCTTGAAGAAGCTGAATAAGAAGTATAAGAGTGTGGTATCGGTGAACCGGAATTCTACCAATTATGAAGTGGATGAGGTCCTTTGTGATGGGAAAAAGATCGCAGCAGCGGCAGTGGAATATCTGATCTCCCTGGGGCACAAAAATATCGGTTATATTGGCCAGTGTCACAGCGAGGACCGGTATAACGGGTATCTGGAAACACTGAAAAAGCATGATCTGGATGTGATACCGGAGTATGTTATCGAAACAAAGCAGACTGAGGCCGAGGGCTACGAGGCTATGGAAAAGTTCTTTCAGTCGGACGACATGCCAACCGGAATCTATTGTGCCAATGATATTTCGGCGATCGGAATGCTGAAGTGCCTGAATAAATTTCGGAACCGGTATTATATGCCTTCGATCATATCCAGCGATGATATACAGGAGGCACAGTTTACCAGACCGATGCTGACAACGGTGAGCCTGCCCAAGGGGGATATGGGAAAATTTGCATTATACCTGCTGCTGGACCGGCTGAAGGGCGGGCATTCGGGTATTGTGCGAATGGAGCTGGAAGGCAGACTGATGATACGGAACAGCTGCAGCAGTGTGGAGGACAGTATGTGGAGCGATTATTGTATCTGAGTGTTGCGGATGCGCAGATATAGTGACAGACAGGATGCAGTTGCGCTATGACCAGAGTATTTGCGTGAAAACGTTTTCATATATTCCTATTTAATTAATGGGAATAATATGGTTTAATGTATTCAATTCAAATAAAAAAATTACAGAACCACAGTAAACGGAAAGAACAGGTATGATTTGACAGCGAAATGAAGCAGTTACATTGGTGGGAAAAAGATTTCTAAATAAAAATGTGGTTGTAAAGGAGTATACAGATCATGAAAAGAAAACGCATTGCAGGTGTCTGTATCACACTGGCAGCAGTGGTACTGGCAGGAACTTTTGCAGTATCGGGAAACAATACAAAGGATAAAAATCATGTGGAGATCATCAATGTGTCCTATGATCCGACCAGAGAATTTTATGAAGCATATAATAAGATTTTTTCAAAATATTGGAAAGAGGAAACAGGTCAGAGTGTGGATGTGATCCAGTCTCATGGCGGTTCCGGAAAGCAGGCTCTTGAGATTTCCAATGGACTTCCTGCAGATGTGGCGACACTTGCACTGGAATATGATATTGATGCGATCCGGAATGCCGGTTTGATCGACAAGGGATGGATCGATGAATATCCGGATGACAGTGCTCCTTATACTTCCACCATTGTATTTCTTGTTCGGAAGGGAAATCCGAAGAATATCCAAGATTGGGATGATCTGACAAAGGATGGTGTGGGGGTGATCACGCCCAATCCGAAAACCTCCGGTGGTGCCCGCTGGAATTACATGGCAGCCTGGGCTTATGCCAATGAGAAATATAACGGCAACGAGACAGAGATGAAAGCCTTTATCAAGAAGCTTTACAAAAATGTCCTGGTTCTGGATTCCGGAGCAAGAGGTGCCACAACCTCTTTCGTGGAAAACGGGCAGGGGGATGTGCTGATCGCCTGGGAAAATGAAGCGTTTCTTTCTGTAAGGGACAATCCGGATGATTACGAGATCGTAACGCCGGGCATCAGTATCCTGGCACAGCCATCCGTTGCTGTTGTAGATGAAAATGTGAAAAAGCATGATAATGCAGAAGCAGCGAAAGCATATCTGAAATATCTGTATTCCGATGAAGCTCAGGAGCTGATCGCGGAGAATTACTATAGGCCGGTTGATCAGACGATCCTGAAAAAGCATGCAGATACTTTTAACCTGAAGGTGAAGCTGACAACGATCAAAGATTTCGGCGGCTGGGATGCAGTTCAGAAAAAGCATTTCGCAGACGGCGGAGTGTTTGATGAGATCTATGAAGAGTAGAAGAGCCAGAGATTTTGTAACAGACCAGAGAGTTGTAGAAGAGTCAGAGATTTGCAACAGATTAGAGAATTGTAGAAGAGTCAGAGATTTGCAGCAGACCGGGAATTTGTAACAGACCAGAAACTTAGAATAGAAAAGAGGGGAGACAGAAATGAAGAAACAACAGAGTAAACGTGTGATACCAGGCTTTGGACTGACAATGGGAGTGACTTTGGCGATGCTGAGTATCGTAGTTCTGATCCCTCTTGCGTCTCTGGCAGTATATTCGGCGCGGCTGGGTTTTCGGGAATTTATTGAGGTGATCACACGGCCGAGGGTTTTGTCCGGATTCTATGTAAGCTTTATTACCGCATTTGCGGCCACAGTGATCAATGCTATTATGGGCCTGGTCCTTGCGTGGGTGCTGGTAAGATATGATTTTCCGGGAAAAAGGATCATGGATGGAATGATCGAGCTGCCTTTCGCACTGCCGACTGCAGTTGCCGGTATCTCACTGACATCCCTGACATCCGATAAAGGTCTGGTGGGAAGCTTTTTTGCAAATTTCGGTATTAAGATCGCATATACCAGAATCGGTATCACGGTGGCATTGATCTTTGTGGGAATCCCTTTTGTAGTCAGGGCCATTCAGCCGGTTCTGGAGAAGCTGGACGGTTCCTATGAGGAGGCGGCCCGTGTCATGGGTGCAAAGCCATTCACCGTTTTTCGCAGAGTTATTCTTCCGGAGCTTCTGCCGGCAATGCTTTCCGGGGCGGGACTTGCCTTCGGACGCTGCCTGGGAGAATACGGAAGTGTTGTTTTTATCGCAGGAAACAAGCCTTATTATACAGAGATCACGCCGCTGATCATCATGTCAAAGCTTCAGGAGTTTGACTATGAAAGCGCAACAGCTATCGCACTGGTTACACTGGCAGTATCATTTCTGATCCTGTTTGGTGTGAATCTGGTGCAGGCAAGAAATACGAAACGTATCAGAGGGAGGGATGCATAATGGATGAAAAAAAGAAGCAGGCTTCCGGGCCGGTGAAATGGATCCTTATCGGGATTTCCGTGATCTTTCTTTTTGTGATGCTGGTACTGCCTCTGGTGGTTGTTGTAACCCAGGCGCTGAGCAAGGGCTGGCAGTGCTACGTGCAGACGGTGACAGATGAGTACACGCTGAAAGCGCTGAAGCTGACCATTGGGGCGACGGCTGCGGCTGTTGTATGCAACACGATCTTTGGTCTGTGTGCGGCATGGGCAATGACCAGATTTCATTTTCGGGGAAAAAAGCTCCTTACCACTTTGATCGATGTTCCGGTTACAGTATCACCGGTTATCGCAGGTCTTATCTATATCCTGGTTTTTGGAAAGCAGAGTCCTCTTTATTCTGTTCTTGAAAGTGCAGGGATACAGATCGTGTTTGCAGTTCCTGGAATTGTCCTGGCAACGATCTTTGTCACATTTCCATTTGTGTCCAGAGAAATCATACCGGTTCTGGAATCCATAGGGTCCGATGAGGAAGAGGCGGCAGCACTGATGGGAGCAAAAGGCTGGACGATTTTTACCAAGGTGACATTTCCGCATATCAAGTGGGCATTTCTCTATGGTGTTGTGCTGTGTACAGCCAGAGCCATGGGAGAGTTTGGAGCTGTGTCCGTACTGTCCGGACATCTCCGTGGAAAAACAAATACACTTCCGCTTCATGTGGAAATTCTTTATAACGAATTTCAGTATGTTCCGGCATTTGCGGTTTCTTCGATCTTGGTGATCCTGGCGGTGATCCTTCTGATCGCAAGAAATGTTCTGGAGCATAAAGGAAAGGGGGAAAAAGGCGATGTACGTTGAGTTAAAAAATATCAATAAAACATATGGGGATTACAAGGCATCTGATAACGTAAGCTTTGGTATCGAAAAGGGGAAGCTGATCGGTCTTCTGGGGCCCAGCGGAAGCGGAAAAACTACGATTCTCCGTATGATCGCCGGTCTGGAGCAGCCGGACAGCGGTGAGATCATCATCGACGGAAGAGTGGTCAATGATGTGCCTGCCAGCGAGCGAGGCATTGGATTTGTGTTCCAGAATTATGCTCTTTTCCGGTATATGACGGTGTATGATAATATTGCATTTGGCCTGAAGGTGCAGAAGGCGGACAAGAAGTATATTAAGCAGAGGGTTATGGAACTGGTAGAGCTGATCGGGCTGAAGGACCTGGAGAAAAGATATCCGAGTCAGCTGTCCGGTGGTCAGAGACAGCGAGTTGCTTTTGCCCGGGCTCTGGCTCCGAATCCGCAGCTTCTCCTTCTGGATGAGCCTTTTGCGGCGATCGATGCAAAGATCCGTACGGAGCTTCGAAGTTGGCTGAAGGATATGATCGAGAAGCTGGGGATCACCAGTATTTTTGTTACCCATGACCAGGATGAGGCTATTGAGGTGGCGGATGAAATTATTATTACCAACCGTGGACGGATCGAGCAGAAGGGAACTCCACTGGAGGTTTATCAGAATCCGGATACTGCGTTTACGGCGGGATTTTTCGGGCAGACTTCTGTGATCGATGATTACCAGGTGTTCAATCACTTCGAGGAAGTTCCGGGAGGCGAAAAAGCCATTGTCCGTCCGGAGTTTGTAAAAGTGACTAAGAAGAACGAGGAACAGAAATATAAAAGCTCCGCAACAGAGGGCGTCGTAGAACGAGTAGCATTCCGTGGCAGCAGCCTGGAACTGAAAGTCCGTGTAGGAAACACCACACTCAGCGCCAGAAGAAGCCTTGACGAAGAACCCGTCCGGGAAGGCGAAGTTGTGGATGTGTTTGTGCAGAGGATTTTTGTAACGAAGGAAAATGAGGCAGTACTGCTACATAATACAGCTATGGTTGAGGATTGGTTAGTGATATAAAAAAATGCCGCGGGAGCGGCATTTTTTTATGAGCAAGTAGCGTTAGCGGATTGCGAATATCATATGATTTGCCGAGGGAGTGGCATTTTTTATGTCATTGTAGAAACTGCCGAATTTCACCAAAAGCCCCGATTCGGTGAAAAATATCATAGCAGGAATATTTTTTGTAATGTATACTATATTTGTTAGGGAATCCAGATATACCACAAAGCAGAAAGGAAAAAAGCGTATGAGAAGAAATTGGAAAAAAGCTTTATGTGGCATTTTGACAGGTTTTATGCTTGCAACGGCGGCACCAGCTGCGGTTCCGGAGTTGATCAGTGCGACAGAAGTACAGGCGGCGATAAACGTAGCAACGCCGGCTATGTCTTCTATTAAGATCTCCGGCAGGAATAAGATTATTTTCAGCTGGAAACAGGTAAAAGGAGTTGCCGGATACCGGGTATACCGCAAGACCGGAAACAGCGGATGGAAAGCAGTAAAAACCCTCACAGGAAGCAAAAATGTTACGTTTACCGATACAAAAGTAAGTACCGGAGTAAGCTATACTTACACAGTGAGAGCTTACCGGAAATCCGGAAAAAATACGATCTGGAGTAGATATAATGAAAAAGGTCTGACAGCAATCGCAGGTCTGAATTATCTCACCCTGAATAAGACCAGCCTGACACTGGCATCGAAAAAAACTTATACACTGAAGATCAAAGGCACCAGTCTGAAACCGTCATGGAAGAGCAGCAACACAAATGTTGTCAAGATAACTTCTGTCGGAAAGATCACCGCGGTAAAAACAGGAACAGCGGTTATCACAGCGACTCTTGGTGGCAGAAAATTCACCTGCAAGGTTACTGTAAAGAATCCGACCTCGGCTAATACCAGATTGACGCAGAATTATAGCAAATTGAAAAAATACATCAGTCAGAAAGGCAAATATACTGAAGACGGAAATCAGTTTATAAATGTCAAAGTAGATAAAGAAAGTACTCTGATGATCGGTTATCTGAAGAAAGAAGATAAGATAGATATTGGGATGATGCTCTCTATGCCTTCAGATGGAATCCTTGCCGGACTGGATATTATCGGAAACTGTGTGAAATCTGATACGGTCAGTGTGAAGTCCGCCCTGTCTACAAATGAAGTCTTTCTGCTGGTGACTTCTTCTACAAAAGCATCTGCTTATAAAGGTCAGAATCTGACTTTCTTGTATACAAACGGAAAAAAAGCGATGACAGATCTGCAGGATTCTTCCAATATTATGATGAAAGCGACAATGAAAGTAGCAAATGATTATCTGAAAAAGAATTTAAATCTGACAATGAAAGATCTGGGATTCACTGCTTATAAATAACAGTAACATCCTATGATGATGCCGTTAATAAAATTCGGTTGACAAATTAGTATAGAAAGCATAAGATGATAGTAGCTAAGAAATGTGATGAAATTCAAACATTGGCAAAAACGAAAACCCCGGAAGTCTCGCACACTTCCGGGGTTTTCTATGCCGTTATGTAAGGGGGCTTAAGCCTTTCAGGCTGTTACTGCCTGTCGTTTCTGTTCAGCCATTTGCGGATATAGTAGCTAACTATATCCGCCGTAACAGAAACAAAAAATGTGATGATTAATTCGCACACTGGACTTCACCTCCTTTCTGCTGGAGGGGTGGCAGCAATTATAGTGTACTATATTTTAGAACAAATTGGAACTATTGTGAGAAAATTTAATACTCTTGACATTGATCATAATTCGCCTTATACTAAACCATGTAAATAACAGGGGAGCTTGTGATGGCAGGCTGAGAGGAAGTCTTCAACTTCGACCCTTATACCTGATTTGGATAATGCCAACGTAGGAACGTATAAGATGAATTTACGGGAGATACTTTGGTGTATCTCCTTTTTTATTGGATGCGGATGTTTTTATCCGATTGAATACGTAAGATCAGGATTTACAGGGAAGGGATCAAGAGCGAATGCTTTTAACCCCGGTATCGACAATTGAATATTGGGAAATTTGAGAGTGAACTGAGTTCATGAAGGGGTGCACCACCGCGGGTGTATTTCTTTGTGAACTCTTTTTTATTGATGAATAGCTTTTGAAGTTTCCGGAAAGGAGAGATCATGATTACAGTAAATGGTGAAAGCAGAACATTGGAAAAGCCGGTGACAGTAACAGAATATCTGGAAGCATGTAACTATGTTCCGGTGCAGGTTGTAGTAGAGCTGAATGAAGAAATCATTAAGAGAGACACTTACGATACAACAGTACTGAAAGATGGCGATGTTGTGGAGATTCTGCAGTTTATGGGCGGCGGAAGCTGCTGATGTCGCTATAGAGATAAAATTAGGTATATATACCACGGCAGTAACTGACAGATAAGTTACTGAAAAAATGCAGATGAAGAATGATCTGGCAGAAGAAGGTGCTGGTTATAAATCGGTGGAAATATTTTTTGCAAACAGACATAAAGAAAGGTGGACATAAAAAATGACAACAGCAAACACAAATGAAGACAAACTGATCCTGGGAGGCCATGAGTTTACTTCCCGTTTTATCCTTGGTTCCGGAAAATTTTCTCTGGAGCTTGTAAAAGCATGTATTGAAAAAGCAGGAACTCAGATCGTAACACTTGCCCTGCGCCGTGCAAATGAGGGTGGACTTGCGAACATTCTGGACTATATTCCGAAGGATGTTACGCTTCTTCCGAATACGTCCGGCGCCAGAAATGCAGAAGAGGCAGTTCGTATCGCAAGACTTTCCCGCGAGCTTGGCTGTGGAGATTTTGTAAAGATCGAAGTTATCCATGATTCCAAATATCTTCTTCCGGATAACTATGAGACCATCAAGGCAACAGAGATCCTTGCAAAAGAGGGCTTTGTAGTTATGCCATACATGTATCCGGATCTGAATGCAGCCAGAGATCTGGTGAATGCAGGAGCTGCCTGTGTAATGCCGCTTGGCTCTCCGATCGGTTCCAACAAAGGAATCTGTACAAAAGAATTCATCCAGATCCTTATCGACGAGATCGACCTTCCGATCATCGTGGACGCAGGAATCGGTCGCCCGTCACAGGCATGTGAGGCTATGGAAATGGGTGCTGCAGCAGTTATGGCAAATACAGCTATTGCAACTGCAGGAGACGTCCGTGTTATGGCGGAAGCCTTTAAGAAAGCTATTGAGGCAGGAAGAAGTGCATATCTTTCCGGTATGGGAAGAACTCTGGAGAGAGGTGCAAGTGCATCCTCACCACTGACCGGATTTCTTCATGAGTAAAATTGATAAATGAATGATTGAACGCAGAACACTAAGCGGGGGACAGGCACGGCCTGTGTAGTGAAACACAGGTATTGTCTGGTTTCAATCGAAATTGAGTTTACAGATATGCAGCAGTGAGGACTAGAGTATTGCTGCAATATATGAGAGGAGCGACATAAGAGTAATGGCAGAGACAGTACAGGCCAGTCAGCAGGACGGCCATTTTAATGAAAGTATCGTAAATGAAGAAATTCTGGAAGATATGAAAAAGAACCGTATCGATCACATGAAGTACCTTCCGGATATGGAACAGCTGGAAGAATCTGATGTAATGGATCAGGTTATTTCCGCAATGAACGCATATGATTATGATAAGTACACAGAAGCGGATGTACGGAGAGCGCTTGCTCATGACAACCGTACACCGGAGGATTTTAAAGCACTGCTTTCACCGGCAGCGCTGCCTCTTCTGGAAGAAATCGCACAGGTTGCACGGATCGAAACAAGGAAACATTTTGGAAACAGTATCTGCATGTTTACACCAATCTACATTGCAAACTACTGTGAGAACTACTGTATTTACTGTGGATTTAACTGCCACAACAAGATCCGCCGCGCACAGCTGAATGCAGATGAGATCGAGAAAGAGATGGCAGCCATTGCAGAAACCGGACTCCAGGAGATCTTGATCCTTACCGGAGAGAGCAAAACGAAATCTAATGTGGAATATATCGGAAAGGCTTGTGAGATCGCCCGGAAATATTTCAAGGTAGTCGGTCTTGAAGTGTATCCGATGAATTCTGATGAGTACGCATATCTTCACAAATGCGGTGCAGATTATGTAACGGTTTTCCAGGAGACTTATAATTCTGATAAATACGAAACTCTGCATCTGGCAGGACACAAGAGGATTTTCCCATACAGGTTAAATACACAGGAGCGTGCGTTAAAAGGTGGCATGCGAGGTGTTGGTTTTGCGGCACTTCTGGGACTGGATGATTTCCGCAAGGATGCTTTTGCAACGGGATATCACGCATATCTTCTGCAGAGAAAATATCCACATGCAGAGATCGCTTTTTCCTGCCCGAGACTTCGTCCGATCATCAACAACGACAGGATCAACCCGAAGGATGTACACGAACCGCAGCTTTTGCAGGTAGTTTGTGCATATCGTCTGTTTATGCCGTTTGCAAGTATTACTGTATCCACCAGAGAGTGTGAGCGTGTCCGTGACAATCTGGTGAATATCGCAGCAACCAAGATCTCTGCAGGTGTCAGCACCGGAATCGGAAGCCATGTGGATGATATTGAGGATAAAGGTGATGATCAGTTTGAGATTTCCGACGGAAGGTCTGTGGACGAAGTTTTCAACGCCCTGAAAGACCATGGCCTGCAGCCGGTAATGAATGACTACATCTATCTGTAATACGATTATCAAATAACAACACAGCCGTCAGGGGATAACTTCTGTGGAATATGTGGAAAACCACCCGCCCGAAAAGGTGATTTTTTAGGGCGGGTGTGGATAAGTGTTTCAGAAAAATGAATGCAGAAAATTTTTTGTCAAACAGAGGGGATCACTGGAAGAATTTGTCGGCAGAGTAAGGATGATTTTTCAGTTCAGGTCTGATAAAATGAATATAGTAAGGAGGATTACAGAGAGCATTAAGATTTACAGAAGATAAAAAGTCAGTGTAAAATTTACAAAAGCATTTTCAAGGCACATCAGATAACAATACTGAACTAAAAAAGAGGTGCCCTATGGCAAATGCAAAACATGAAGATGCTGTTATGAAAATGGGTGTTGACTATTTTCGTGATACGATTCTGAAAAGTCTCGGAATTGATTATGATTTTGTGGAGGTTGGTCCGACTGAGCTGGTAGAGCTTACTATTCATTCAATGTATATGGATTTTACCTTTCTCACAAAACAGGGATTTTATATTCATATAGAATTTCAGACAACAGACAAGGGGGAAGAGGATTTACGAAGATTTCTTGCCTATGATGCGGTATATTCACATAAGACTGGAAAGAATGTTATTACATACGTGATTTATTCCGGAGGAATCCGGTCAGTAAAGGCTGAATTGAACATGGGCTTGTTTACTTATCGTATTCAGCCAGTTTATCTTAAAGAGAAAAATGCAGATGAGGTTTTTGTCAGAATGAAAGAAAAGCAGCTGCATGGAGAAGAACTGACCAAAGAAGATTATGCAATCTTGTCATTAACACCATTAATGTCAGGCTCTATGCAGATGAAGGATAAGATCAGAGAAGCAATCATTCTGGCAAAAAGAAATACAGATCTAACCGCAGAGAAAACAACAGCAATGTTATATACATTGGCAGATAAATTTCTGGATAATGCAGATTTGGACGAAATAAAGGAGGTCGTTGCGATGACGAGAATTGGTCAGATGTTATTAGATGAGGGAATGGAACGTGGAATGGAACGTGGAATAGAACGTGGTATGGAACGTGGATTTCAGTTGACAAAATATCTGATGGATAAAGGTCGCATGGATGACCTGAAGCGTGCTATGGAGGATGAAGACTATCGTAAAAAACTTCTGGAGGAGTTGGATTTACAAAATAATAGCAGATAAGGATACACGCCCCGGAAGGTTCTTCCGGGGCGTGTATAGAGACAAAGAGATTATTTTACAACAATGGATTTTGTCTTTGACCATTTGCCGTAATATTTTTTGAAATTGGCATTTCTGTATGCACGGACTCGAACGTAATATCGTTTTTGGCGTTTCAATCTGGATACAGTAATGCTGGTCTTGGTGTTGCCGGTGAGCGTTCTGGTTACCGGTTTTTTGAAGTTTTTGTATAAACTGTACTGTATCTGATAACCACTGGTGCCGGAAGTTTTTTTCCAGGAAGCACGGAAATACTGTTTGCCGGATTTCAGGGCCGGTGCGGATGCAGTTAGTACTTTGATTGGCAGAACGGTTACGGCTTTTGGAGTGGACCATTTGCTGTAACAGTTAGTTGCATACATTTTGCATGCCCGGATACGTAAATAGTAGGTTTTACCTGGAGTAAGATTTTTATACGTAAAAGTCGGTGAAGAGTTTCCGGAAAAATATTGTGTTCCATGATAAGAAGAAAAATTTCTGCTTTCATCCAAATCTAATTCGTATCGAACTTCGGAATCAGAAGATTTTTTCCAGGATACTTTTACAGTGTTTTTTCCAGGAGAAACCGTAAGTACCGGGGTTGCTGGAGCTTTATCAAGAGCAACAAATTTAGCCCCCAGATTTTTGGCAACGTATTCTAACTGCAAATATTTATAACCATAAATAATTTTCAGGTTTGAGCAGCCTTTTACAGAAGTTTTAGCAATGGAAGGGTAACGTTTGCAAATACCATAATTAGGATCGGTAAATAAAAAAGTAATGGATCTTAAACTTTTGCAGCCGATAAATTCTTCGTTTTCTATAGTATTAAAATCTTTACTCAGGACAATACTTTGTAAACTGGAACAATTATAAAATGCTCTTCGCCCCATGTGAAATACGCCGTGAGGAAGAGAAATGTTTTTTAGTTTACTGCATCCACTAAAAGTTTCTTCACCAATATCAGGGTTATCAGGCAAAGTCAAAGATGTAAGATTTTTACAGTTTTTGAACGCTCTATCGCTGATAGAATATCCTTGAGTATTGGATATAATAACTTTCTTTAAATTTGTGCATCCGTTAAAAGCATCTTTTCCGACTTTCCCTGAAAATCTAATATTTTCCAAATTACTGCAGTTTTGAAATGCTGCATCTTTTATATCACAGAAAGTATTAGCTGGAAACTGAACCTTTTTCAGATTTGTACAGCTTTTAAATGCGGCCTCTTGTAATATTTGAATGCTGGATGGTAAATTCACTTCTGACAAATCAGAACACATATAGAATGCGTTATTACCAATTACCTCGATAGTGTTTGAAAAGGTAATATTTTTTAACTTGGAACAGTTTTTAAAAGAGTTATTGCCAATACAGTTAAGCGAGTTTCCTTTTTTGAATATAACAGTTTCCAGGCTGGTACAATTTTGAAAAACAGAGTCAGTTAATCCATAGTAATATTCTTTATCATAAGTATATTTACGAGAATAATAATATTTGTCATTGAGAGAACCGGAAACTGAAGCGGATTTTAAATTTGTACAACCTTCAAAAGTGGATTTTCCAAGGTGAGTTACAGAATTTGGAATGTCAATATTTTTGAGGCTGCTACAGTCTTTAAAAGCTTGTTCATCAATGGAAGTTAATGTTTCCGGAAAAGTTATATTTTGTAAATTTTTGCAGTTCATAAAAGCAGTTGATGAGATCTCTGTTAATTTCTGGGATAGTTTAATTTCCTTTAGCGAATTACAGTCCTTAAAGGCAGAACTGCTGATAAGAGTTACACTGTCAGAAAGAGATACATTTGTTAAAGCTGAAAAACCCAGAAAACAGATGTTGCCAATGGACGTTATTCCGTCGGAAACATGTATGGTTTTAATAAATTGACTATATTGAGCACCACTTCCTGTTACAATGCGACGGATATCATTATCTGCGTTAATAGAGCCTTCTCCATAGAAGAATAAATTGCCATTTTCAAAGAGTGTCCATTTAACAGAAGAAGATCCGGAAGATTTTTCCTTCACCGGATTCTTACTCTCCGGTACCGTAACCTCATAATCCACCGGAACCAACGGTCTTGGAGTAGGAGTAGGTGTAGCGGTAATTTGGTCTTTCAGAGCGTTGGTGTATTCATCTTTCAGGTAAAAACGATTGTAGAGCTGATAAAATTTTGCCAGTACATCCAGGATACCTCTGCGAATATTGATCTGGCCATCGCAGAGATTTTTCCAGCTTTCCGCATTTTTAACGCCCTCACGGTAAAAGATATCAGCAAAAGCCCGGTTCAGGGCACCACCGGAAGTAACGCCGGAGATGTAGGATTTTGCGATATTATTTGCGTATATCTGGAAAGTAGTATATCCCTGGAAGCATTTTACAAAAGTATTGGCGTTTTCTGTATTTTTATACCGCGTATATGTATAGGAAGAACTGGTCAGGGCAGTATTAAAATAACAGTCCATAGTATAAAGCAGGGACAGCTTCAGGTTGTCAGAGTTGATACTGGACGTGTTAAACAAAATATCCATGGCACTGGAACCATAACTTAAAGCTTTCAGAGCAGGATTCTGTTTGCTTAATTCACTGATCATAGTCTCTGTACACTTTTTCATAGCTGCAGATGCACTCTGGCTTCGCAGGTAACTGACATCGATGGACTGAGAACCGAGCTGGGCAAGGATTGCGTCGCAGGCTTCGACAAAAGCGGTATTGGAAGATCCGGCATCCCGTGCTTTCTGGATAAGAAGGATACGCTCGTCGGCTGCGTTTTTGAAAGCATTTACTTTTGTGCAGAGTTCTACCAGCTCTTTTGTGGTGGAGCAGGCATCTCCTACCAGGGAGACTGCGGTTTTCATGGAATCCACAGACTGAAGCAGTTTATTGGCTTCTTCTGCATCAAGTTTCATGAAATCTTCCGGTTTCCAGTTATAGACTCCGTTCTGGGTATAATACGTGGACAGGTCATTAAACATTTTTATCAGATAAGAATTGGCGCGTTCAATTTGTGAGGAATCAAAATCCTTGGAATCCGTGGAATCTACAAACTGCAGATAATCCGCAAGTAAAGCTTCATAGATCAGCTTCTGGTCATCATAAAATTCCTGCTTGATAACGCCCTTCCAGATGGAAGAAAGCACAAGCATAGGCTTATTGGACAGGATACGTTCGCCAAGTTCCTGATAAACCGGTTTTACGGAAGGCTGGGTGATAAGGTTATACAGAGACTTCGTCTGGATATTTTTTCCATCCACAACAAGACCGGTCTTAACTGTATCGGCAAGCCAGATATCGTGATCCGGTATTTTGGATGAGGCGAATGCAGCGGAGGAAGAATCATTTCCATCGTTAAAGGTGTCGGATTCGCCGTCATCAAAAAGAAGCTCCTGAGAAAGTTCGGAATCGTTTTCGGTTGAGGAAGCTTCTGGTTCCAGTTCAACATCTTCCGGCATGGTTTCCTCTGGAAGCAGTTCTACGTCCTGGTCCGTTTCCGGATTTGTCACAGAGTCGGAAACGGAAGGAGCTGATTCTGTGTTTGTTGTGGAATCAGGATTTGTATCTGCGTCCAGGTCCGACGAGATCTTGGATTCTTCGGAAGCTGCTCCGGAATCTGTAGTTGTCATATGATCGGGATGTTCGTCAGAAAAATCATCACCGCCGGTGGCTGACAGATTATCTGAAGGATCCGAATCCGTAGGGTTAGCCTCCGGAGAAAAAATTTCTTCCGCATTCGCAGCTTCTTCCGGAACTGCAGAAAAATCAGCAGCAGAGACGAACCCTGCAGATTGTGTCAGCAGACATGCGGATAATAAAAATGCAAGAGTTTTCTTTTTCATATACATACTCCTCCTTAAACGTATGATATTTATAATTCGATTATAAAGGAAATGTCTTTGAAAATCTATAAGAATACTCCACATTCGGACAAGTACAAAGAGATTTGTTTTAACAGAATCAGGGAAGTTCACTGCTTCAATTGCAAATATCCGCCTGACACCGATCAAAATTTCACAGAGGAAGGAAAACATCCCGCAAAAACAAGATATACTTTGGCAAAATTCCCGAAAAATACGGAAATTACAAGACTGATGACGTTTTCACATATACTCTGGGAACAATAAAATACGAGGCAAAATCAACAAAAACAACATAATATCAGGTGGGATCAAACACAAAAATCTGTGAAATCCGCATAAACAGCCATATTTCCGAAAAATCCTGAAAACGGTTTCCAATCTAAGAGTTTTCATATGGACTTACTCATGTTTATAATAGCCCCAACAACAAAACACAGGAGGTAAGTATTATGAAAAGAAGATGGAAATCAGCAGTAGCAGCTCTTGCAGCAGTAGCAACAATCGGAAGCCTTACAGGTGTAACCACCTATGCGGCGGACAGTGTCAGCATCACCAATGTATCTTATGATCCGACCAGAGAGCTTTACGAGCAGTACAACAAGATCTTTCAGGAACACTGGAAGGAAAAAACAGGCCAGGATGTGGAGATCACACAGTCCCATGGCGGCTCCGGCAAGCAGGCACTTGAGGTTGCCAACGGACTGGAAGCAGATGTGGTAACACTGGCACTGGAGTATGATGTGGATGCGATCCAGGATGCAGGACTCATCGATGACGGATGGGTGGATGAATTTCCGGAGGACAGCGCTCCCTACACTTCGACTATTGTATTTCTTGTGAGAAAAGGAAATCCGAAGAACATCAAAGACTGGGACGATCTGGTAAAGAAAGACGTAGGTGTGATCACACCAAACCCGAAAACCTCCGGCGGAGCAAGATGGAACTATCTGGCAGCCTGGGCCTATGCAAAAGATAAATATAACGGAGACGAGGACAAAATTAAAGAATTCATCGGAGATCTTTACAAAAACGTACTTGTCCTGGACACCGGAGCCAGAGGCGCAACGACCTCTTTCGTGGAAAACGGACAGGGTGATGTACTGATCGCCTGGGAAAATGAAGCCTATCTTTCCGTAAAGGATTATCCGGACGACTACGAGATCGTAACACCAAGCATCAGCATCCTTGCACAGCCATCTGTAGCAGTAGTCGATAAAGTCGTAGACAAAAGAGGCACCAGAGATGTGGCAGAGGAATATCTGAATTATCTCTATTCCGATGAAGCACAGAGGATCGCCGGTGATAATTATTACCGTCCGTCAAACCAGGATATTCTGAAGGAATACTCCGATGTGTTTAATCTGGACATCAATCTTGTCACCATTGATGATTTCGGCGGATGGAAAAAGGCACAGGAAACACATTTCTCAGATGGAGGGATTTTTGATCAGATTTACGAAGGATAGACAGCAGAAGATATAGTCGGACGGAATAACACAAAGAAGCTGCAGAACAGTGAAAAAACAGAGTTTGCAGCTTCTTTTATGTAAATATGATGTGCCTTTTGCGACTGGAAAATCTATATCTGATATATAGCACTGTCAACATCTCATGCAGCTATGGATCTTCCGGTCTGCAAAATAACGGCAGAGGGGACAATGTGAATCACAAGGGATCAGGCATGGCTTCCTTCGGTCAGGGAACAGCCGTCCATTATACGGATCCCGTTTATGACATCCAGATAAGTGTCATACATTTCCTTCCATTCATCAGAGGCGTCCTTGGAGTACTGGCTGATGGTGGACAGAAGATCGTATTTTTTGCCGTCGACGGTTTCGATACGGCCGAGATAGCCCTGCCATACACTGTCCAGAGGCTGGTCTTCGCCATCGTAATATCTGGCTTCCAGAGTCAGTACAGGAACATCCTCATTGTAATAAGTCAGTTTATATCCACCATTTTCGGTTTCGGTTGTTTCATAACGGCAGAGATATTTCCAGCGCTCCGGAGTGAGGACCTGGAAGTAATCCGTCATGGCCATATCCACACGCTCTGCGTAAACGAAATCTATGGATTTGATCAGCTCTGTGGCTTCCTTTTCGGCGGCCTTATCATAGGTGTCTGACGGAGTCAGGACAAAAAGTCCGAATGTATAATCGTCAGTCTGGCATACAAGAGCATCTACATTTTTTTCTTCTTCGTTGACTTCGGTTAAGTATTGATATTTCGTGGCAGGATAAGATTCAAAGGTAAGATCCTTTTTGGTGATGATCTCACCCTTTACCGGATAGTATTCTGCCAGAAAACCCTTCAGGGAAGAATCCTCCAGAGAGGAATTCGGTACTTTTAAAACAAAGGCAGTGCTTTTTCCGCCATTTACGGAACGCTGCTCGAAATAACCTTCTTTTTCGGGCATGGATTCTCTGATCGTATCATCGGCAGGGAATCCAACCCGCATATGAAGCTCGCCGCGCTTTTCCGATTCAGAGGAATCTTCCGTGTTTGTATCGGAAGAGGAATTTGGGTATGAAGAATCGGAATCCTGCGAGGAGGAGTTTCCACTGGTATCGGAGGATTCTTCTGAAGAATCTCCGGAGGAGGAATCAGTTTCAGAATCGGAATATTCCTGAAGATTGCCGTAGTCATCAATATAATATTTATCTCTGGAGCCAATATATGTGGTTCCGGTGGCATCTTCCAGCCACACACTGCCGTCCTCATAATAATAATGAGGCTCAAAATAACCGTCCTGTTCGGTCCAGCCGGCATCGTTGCCTTCCATCAGTTCACCGGAATCCGGGTCAGGGGCATAATTACCTTCCCCGATATATTCATCCTCGGAACCATTGCGGTACCAGTAATCTCCGTTTTCATCCTGCCAGATGTGCTGACCGTCATCGGTTGGAGGGTCAGAAGCGAGGACCGGGATTGCAGATATGGAAAGAGCGATCGCGCCTGTTAAAAGAACTAAGATTTTTTTATGCATAGGCACCTCCTGATAAATTGCGCAGCAGTTAGCTGCTTACTATTCTTTGATCATAAATTTTTACAAATAAAAAAGATCTGTCTGTTAAGTACATTGTAACAGACAGATCCCGATATCCGGAAATGTGAAGAAAAAGAGACATTTACGGAAAGCTGCGTACAGGTCTGGAAATATGCTATCCGATCGTGAAAAGGCCGGCTTACCGGCAGGTAAAAAGATATCCCTTCCCATAAACCGAGACAATGTCATACTCATCGGTATCTTCGGCACCGATCTTGGTCCGGAGGTTAAAGATATGCCGCCGTACCGTGCTGGTATCTGTTCCTGCACAGCTGCCCCATACCGCTTCGTAGAGCTCCTTTGCAGAAAAAATCTTCTCCTGGTTTTCTGCAAGGAGACGCAGCAGAGAGAATTCGGTCCGGGTAAGGCCTGTGTCGGCATTATTGAGATATGCATGGCCGTCCGAAAGATCCAGCCGCAGGCTGCCGATGGTGATCTGACGGGAGGACTGAAATTTTTCTTTTATTTTTTCTTCCATTCGTTTCTGGCGTTCCAGAAGCATCTGGATCACGGCCAGAAATTCATCGAAATTATAAGGTTTGGTGAGATAATAGTCGCCTCCCTGCTGAAGTCCTTCTACCCGATCCCGGATATCACTTTTTCCGGTGAGAAAAAGAACCGGATTCATGGTTTTTTCGCGGAAGCGGCGGCAGATATCCAGACCGTTTCCGTCCGGAAGCATAATGTCCAGGATAAGAAGATCCGGCAGCTGTTCTTCAAGCTGATGACAGACTTCGGAGACTGTCTGCGCAGTGCGGACATCGTAGCCACGGCGCCGCAGCATCCGGCAGTTGGTATTCAGCACCTGTTCTTCATCCTCGACTATAAGGATAAGTGATTTCTTTTCATTCATTTATGATTCCTCCTCCGGAAGTGAGAAGAACACCTGAGTTCCCTCGCCTTCTTTACTTTTCAGCCATATTTTGCCGCCATGGGCAGTGATGATCTGATGACAGACATAGAGGCCTATGCCGTGCCGCCAGTAATCCTTATCAGCGGAAACATAACCCTTGAGTGCGTTTTTTCGCATTTCTTCTGACATGCCGGTTCCGGTGTCGGAGACGCAGATGGTCTGCCAGCCCGGTTCGCCGGTAAGAGAAATGGTGATGGTTCCGTTTTGGGTGTGACGCTCTGCATTGGAGATCAGATTGGTGACAACCTGGATCAGCCGTTCCGGATCAGCAGAGATTTCCGGGAGTCCGGATTGTGTCGTAAGGACCAGCTGATTGTTCTTTGAGCTTGGATGACTGCAGTAGTCTTTTTTTACAGAATACAAAAGACCGGACAGATCTGATGAGACAAGGGAAAGGGCAAGCCGCCCCTGCTCAATGGAAACCGTATCCATCAGATCCAGCACGATCCGGTCGATCCGCATTACCGACTGTTCAATGGTGCGGAGATTTTCCTGCATAAGAGAGAAATCCAGAGGCTCTTCCTCAAGGAGCTCGGAGGTGTCCCGCGCGTGGAGGGAAATGGAACTCAGAGGATTTTTAATCTCATGGGCAACGGTGGTCAGGAAGGTGGACTTGGCATTATCAAGGGAGCGCAGTCGCAGATTCTGTTCCTCCAGAAGGAGCTGCTGCTGGTTATATTCCTTCAGATGAAAATAGAGAACACTGCCGCAGACAATACTTACAGAGACAAACGCCAGAAGGATATCTGCCAGCCGGTCTGCTTCCGTGGCAAAAGGAGTTACAGTGTCCGGGAAATGGTATGCAACCAGACACAGTCCCATATAAAGGAGGATCTCCAGCAGGGAAACGATCAGAGCGCGTCTTTTTTCCAGCATCAGCACGGTAAAAATAATAGCAAACACAAAGAATGCCGGCATGCCGCCACGATAACCGCCGCTGGTAAAAAACATCACCGGAAAAACGAGCAGAAAGATCACGACAATGGTGATCAGGTAGCAGCGCTGATATTTTCCACTGTAATAGGAATAAAGAAAAAGCCCTCCGGAGATTGCAACCAGCGCAAAATTGATCAGTACATTTCCCCAGGAACCGGTCCCGAGACTGAGAAAGGCCATGATCAGGCTGATCACAGTACCTCCCAAGGCGAGGATGTTGAACAGCCGGACGCGGAAATCAAGGGTGGGACTGAATAAAGAGTGAAAAATATTCCGGAGCTTCGGGTTTATATTGATAGGAATCACCTCCTATTCTTAATGTAGGTTTGTATGCCTGCGGGCATCTTTCTTTTGGTGCTGTAATTATCGTAACTGTTATAATTGTATCATGCTGTCGTATAGTTGTGTACACAAAAAAATACATTTAATCCCGTTTTCCTATTGACATACTATGAATAGTAGGTTAATATAAGTGTCAACAAAAGAAAGGGAAGAGGCTATGAACGAATACGGCTTTAATACAGGGCTGCTCCACGGCACCAACGAGAAATATCCACAGGGTGCAACACAGGTTCCAATCTATCAGAGCAGCGCATTCCGACATGACAGCGCGGAAGACCTGGAGAAAATTTTTGACAATAAAAAAATGGGCTTCTCCTATACAAGGATCAACAATCCTACGGTAGAGTCCTTTGAGAAGAGAGTGACCATGCTGGAGGATGGGATCGGCAGTGTGGCCTGTGCATCCGGAATGGCAGCGCTGACCAATGCGTTTCTGAACATTCTTCAGGCGGGAGATGAGATCGTGGCAGCCTGCGGACTGTACGGCGGAACTGTGGAACTGTTCGATGATCTGAAGCCTTTCGGGATTTCCGTAAAATATGTGAAAGAGAATAAGCCGGAAGCTTTTGAGGCAGAGATCACAGAGAAGACGCGACTTGTTTTTGCGGAGACCATTGGCAACCCTAAGCTGGATGTTACCGATATCCAGGCAGTTGCGGAAGTGGCACATAAGCATGACGTACCGCTGATCGTAGACAACACGGTGGCAACCCCGTATTTGATCCAGCCACTGAAGCTTGGAGCTGACATTGTGGTTCATTCCTCTTCCAAATATATCAATGGAAGCAGCGATGCCATCAGCGGTATTCTTGTCTGTGGTAAGGGTCTGAAATGGGACCCTGACCGATATCCGGGACTTGCTCCATACCGGAAATTCGGACCATTTGCATACATCGCCAAGCTTAGAAACGGACTTTTCCGGAACACTGGCGCGTGTCTTGCTCCGCAGAATGCTTTCCTTAATAACCTGGGACTGGAAACCCTGGGACTTCGAATGCAGAGACAGTGTGACAATGCACTGGAGCTTGCGAGATTTTTACAGGGCCTGGGTGATGACATTGAAGTAAATTATCCGGGACTGGAAGAAAGCCCTTATCACGAAATTGCGGAAAAGCAGTTCAGGAATGGCTACGGAGCTATCGTAACCGTAAGAACCGGAAGCAAGGAGAAGGCTTTTTCCATTATTAATTCATTGAAGATCCCGCTGATCATCTCCAATATCGGAGATACGAAGACACTGGTGATCCATCCGGAATCCACCATCGCGGCACATATCTCCGACGAAGAGAAGCTGCAGTCCGGAGTATTCGAGGATCTGATCCGTATCAGTGTGGGAATTGAAGATATTGAAGATTTAAAAGAAGATTTCAAACAAGCAATAGAAAATAACCGATAAAATCTAAGAGCTGCACCAGCAGAGAAATGGAGAGTTCGTTATGGCAAAAGTAGATTACGCTACATTAAAAAAAGGTGGTTTCATGAGACAGAAGCAGAAAAATAATTTTTCTCTTCGTCTTGCCTGTGTAGGCGGTACACTTACCGCAGAAAACCTTAAGAAGATCGCAGAGGTAGCTGAGAAATACGGTGACGGATATGTACATCTTACTTCCAGACAGGGAGTTGAGATCCCGTTCATTAAATTAGATGATATTGATGATGTAAAGGATGATCTTGCAAAAGGCGGATGCAAGCCTGGTGTCTGCGGACCGAGAGTCCGTACTGTTACAGCCTGCCAGGGCAACGCTGTCTGTCCAAGCGGAAATATCAACAGCTATGACATTGCAGTGAAATTAAATGAAAGATATTTCGGAAGAGAGCTTCCTCATAAATTCAAATTCGGTGTTACCGGATGCCAGAACAACTGTCTGAAGGCAGAGGAGAATGATGTAGGGATCAAGGGAGCGGCTGAGGTCAGCTGGAAAGAGGATGCATGTATCCACTGTGGTGTCTGTGAAAAGGCCTGCAGAGAAAACGCCATCTCCTTTGAGGATGACAAGCTGGTGATCGATACAGAGAAATGTAACTACTGCGGCAGATGTGCAAAATCCTGTCCGGTGGATGCATGGGATGTAAACGAAGCATATATCGTTTCCTTTGGCGGAACGTTTGGAAATCATATCAGCAAGGGACAGGAATTCCTTCCGCTGATCACCTCGGAGGAGCAGCTTTTCAGAGTGACCGATGCAGCGATCCAGTTCTTTGATGATCATGCAAATCCGGGAGAGCGTTTTAAATTTACCATCGACCGGGTAGGCGCTGAAAAACTTCAGGAAGTTTTGAAAGGAGCATACAATGGCTGATATTAAGATTGATGATACCGTAGATATTACCGATGTGGTCTGCCCGGTAACCTTTGTAAAAGCAAAGGTAGCACTTGAGGAGCTGGATGACGGACAGATCCTGGCGATCAAAATGAACGATGGCGAGCCGGTACAGAATGTGCCAAGAAGCGTGAAGGAAGAAGGACATCAGATCCTGAAGCTCGAGGACAACGAAGACGGAACTTATACACTGATCGTAAGAAAAGTTGAAGAATAGGAGAACAGAGAAATGACAATCACAGTTGCAGGAAATAAAAAAGAGTACGAAGACGGACTGAAGCTTACAGAGCTTATTGAGAAAGAGGATATTGAAAGTCCTGAGTATGTAACCGTAACTATCAACGATGAATTCATCAGCAAGGCAGACGTTCCGGAAACAGAGGTAAAGGACGGCGACGTTGTTGAGTTCCTGTACTACATGGGAGGAGGCGCAAGATAATGGCTTTTACAAATGAGCAGCTTGAGCGGTACTCCCGCCACATCATCCTGAAGGAGGTTGGAGTAAAAGGTCAGAAAAAGCTTCTGAATGCCAAGGTTCTGATCATCGGAGCCGGCGGACTTGGAGCACCGGCAGCCCTTTACCTTGCAGCAGCAGGTGTGGGAACCATCGGGATCGCGGATGCAGATGAGGTAGATCTTTCCAATCTTCAGCGACAGGTCATCCACACAACTGCAGATGTCGGCAAACTGAAGGTAGAGTCTGCGGCTGAGACCATGAAAGCAATCAACCCGGACGTTACTGTAAATACATATCATACCTTTGTAGATTCCAGCAACATCATGGATCTGATCAAAGATTACGATTTCATTCTTGACGGAACAGACAACTTTCCTGCAAAATTCCTGATCAACGATGCCTGTGTAATGGCTGAGAAACCGTTTTCACATGCAGGGATCATCCGTTTCCAGGGACAGCTGATGACTTACGTTCCGGGACAGGGCCCATGCTACAGATGTGCGTTCCAGAGCCCGCCGCCAAAGGATGCCGTACCGACCTGTAAGCAGGCTGGCGTGATCGGAGCCATGGGCGGAGTGATCGGAAGCCTTCAGGCAATGGAAGCGATCAAGTACATCATCGGACAGGGTGATCTTCTTACAGGAAGACTTCTTACCTACGATGCGCTGAAGATGACATTCCGTACCGTGAAGCTTCCGAAGAATCATCATTGCCCGGTATGCGGCGATGATCCGACGATCACAGAACTGATCGATTATGAGCAGGCTGTGTGTGAGCTGAAGCACTGATAATATAGAAGGCAAAAGTGTCTGCTGGTGCAGGCAGTATAAATAAGTATAGAAACCCATTGGAGGCTGCGAAGAAATGCTGAAATTAAAAAAAGAAGATTACGAGAAAATATTAGACCACTGCAGAAAAGGACTTCCCAATGAGTCCTGCGGCCTTCTGGGCGGGACCATTGAGGACGATGTAAAAACCATCGAGAAGGTGTATCTGCTGACAAATATCGATGAAAGCAACGAACACTTTTCCATGGACCCGAAGGAACAGCTGAGCGCGATCAAAGATATCCGTCAGAACGGATATCAGATGATCGGAAACTTTCATTCTCATCCGGAGTCTCCGTCAAGGCCTTCCGAAGAAGATAAACGACTTGCATTTGACCCGAACATCGAATATCTGATCCTTTCCCTTATGGATGCAGAAAATCCGGTGTTGAAGGCCTTTGGCGTAGATAAAGAGAAAAATGTAACTGTACATGAGCTTCAGATAACAGAGTGATGAGTATGAAAAACAGATTAAACACAAAGGAAATTACAACAGATGTGCTGATCATAGGCGGAGGTACCGCAGGCTGCTATGCGGCGCTGGTTCTCTCAGAGCAGAAAGCTGGCAGGGTACTGATCGCAGAAAAAGCAAATATCAGACGAAGCGGCTGTCTGGCAGCAGGTGTTAATGCAATCAATGCCTACATTGTAAAAGGCCGCAAGCCGCAGGATTATGTAGATTATGCAACAAAGGATGCCGCCGGGATCGTAAGGCAGGACCTTCTTCTTACAGCAGCGGAGAATTTCAACGAAGTTACTGCAAAGATGGAAAAGCTTGGGCTTGTGATCCTGAAGGATGAAAATGGTGATTATATAGCCAGAGGAAATCGTAACATCAAGATCAACGGTGAAAATTTTAAACCACTTCTTGCTGATGCACTTCATAAAGCTGAGAACGTAGACGTTCTGAATTATGTAAATATCACAGACCTTCTTGTAAAAGACGGACAGGTTTACGGAGCGGTTGGTTTCTCTATTATGGAAGAAACCGCATACATTATCCGGGCAAAGGCAGTTCTTGCTGCAACAGGCGGAGCGGCCGGGCTTTATAAGCCGAACAATCCGGGATTTTCCAGACATAAGATGTGGTATCCGCCGTTTAACACAGGTGCCGGATATGCAATGGGAATCCTGGCAGGTGCGGAGATGACGTCCTTTGAGATGCGTTTTATCGCACTTCGCTGCAAGGATACCATTGCTCCTACGGGAACCATCGCACAGGGTGTCGGCGCAAAACAGATCAATGCAGCTGGCGAGATCTATGAGACAAAATACGGACTGACCACAAGCGAGAGAGTTTACGGAACAGTTCGGGAAAATCAGCTTGGCCACGGCCCGTGTTACCTGAAGACTACAGGGATCACGAAGGAACAGGATGAAGATCTTCTGAAGGCTTATCTCAACATGGCACCGAGCCAGACTCTGAAATGGATCGAAAGCGGAAAGAGCCCCAGCGAGCAGGATGTGGAGATCCAGGGAACAGAGCCGTATATCGTAGGCGGTCATACAGCCAGCGGCTACTGGGTAAATACAGGCCGTGAGACTACTGTGAAAGGTCTTTATGCAGCAGGTGATGTTGCAGGCGGATGTCCCCAGAAATATGTAACAGGGGCACTTGCAGAAGGAAAACTTGCAGCACTGGATATGGTGAAACAGTTTTCCGCAGGATCTCTGAAAGAAGCGGATATTACCACAGAAGCGGAGATCAAAGTTCAGGAAGAAAAAATCCTTTCTCAGTACGAAAAGTTCCGTAATGAGGATGCACCGGCATTTTCCGTGGAAGAGCTGGAAGAGGCTATGCAGAAAGTCATGGATGAATATGCGGGAGGAATTGCTTCTAATTATCAGTTTAATGAGAAGCAGCTTGCTCTTGCAGATGAAAAAATCCTTCAGCTTCAGGCTCTTGCCGAAAAAACAGCGGCAGCAGATATGCATGAGCTGATGTTTGCATACGAACTTCGTGAGCGTCTCATTGTGTGCCGTTCACTGATCGCTCATCTGAAAAACCGCAAAGAGACCAGATGGCATTCTTTTAACGAAAATCTGGATTATCCGGAAACAGATGAGAAATTTTATAAATATGTAAATTCGAAACTGGAAAACGGCGAGATCAGGATGATTTTTCGCGACATTGTAAAGGAGGACACATATGAGCATACGAATTGATCAGAAAAAATGTGTTGGCTGCAGAAAATGCAGTGAAGTATGTCCGGGAACCCTGATCGTCATGGAAGACAAAAAAGCCGTGATGAAATATCCGAAAAACTGCTGGGGCTGCGTTTCCTGTGTAAAGGAATGTAAAGCTGGTGCCATCGACTTTTTCCTTGGTGCGGATATCGGCGGGAACGGAAGTATCATGAATGTAAAAAGCGAAGGGGATATCCTTCATTGGATCATTACAAAAACGGACGGTTCTACATCCGTGATCGATGTGGATCGACGGAATTCGAATAAATATTAGACCAGAAGATAAGTGCTGCCGGTTCTGGCGGCCGGAACAGGAGGATGAGATCAGATATGAGTGGATTATCACATTTGGATGAGCTGGAAGCAGAGGCAATTTATATCATCCGTGAAGTTGCAGCAGAGTGCGAGAAGCCGGTAATGCTTTATTCTATAGGAAAAGACAGTTCTGTAATGCTTCATCTTGCAATGAAGGCTTTTTATCCGGAGAAACCGCCATTTCCGTTTCTTCACGTAAATACAACATGGAAATTTAAAGAGATGATCGAGTTTCGTGACAAAACCGCGAAGGATCTGGGAATCGAAATGCTTGAGTATATTAATCAGGATGGTGTGAAGCAGGGTATCAATCCTTTTGACAGCGGCTCCGCATACACAGATATCATGAAAACACAGGCACTGAAGCAGGCTCTTAAGAAATATGGTTTCACAGCTGCTTTTGGCGGCGGTCGTCGTGACGAGGAGAAAAGCCGTGCAAAAGAGCGTATCTTCTCCTTCCGTAATGCAGAGCAGGCCTGGGATCCGAAGAACCAGCGTCCGGAGATGTGGAAGCTTTATAATACGGAGATCAATAAAGGCGAAAGCATCCGTGTTTTCCCGATTTCCAACTGGACTGAGACGGATATCTGGCAGTATATTAAGAGAGAAAATATCCCGATCGTTCCTCTTTATTTTGCAAAAGAGCGTCCGGTTGTATACAGAGACGGCAACATTATCATGGTGGATGACGACAGAATGCGTCTGAACCCGGGTGAGGAGCCGCAGATGAAAAAGGTCCGTTTCCGTACTCTCGGATGCTATCCTCTGACAGGTGGTATCGAGTCTGACGCGGAGACACTGGACGAGATTATTGACGAGACCTTAAGCTCTGTGGAATCTGAGAGAACCACACGTGTTATTGATTCCGACGGCGGAGCTGCAAGTATGGAAAAAAGAAAGAGAGAGGGGTACTTCTAGGATGAGCGGATTACTGAAATTTATCACTTGCGGAAGTGTAGATGATGGAAAATCTACACTGATCGGTCATATTCTTTATGATTCCAAGCTTTTATATGCGGACCAGGAAAAAGCCCTTCTTCTGGACAGCAAGGTAGGTTCCAGAGGTGGTGCCATTGATTATTCTCTTCTTCTGGATGGCCTGATGGCAGAACGTGAGCAGGGAATCACCATTGATGTTGCGTATCGTTATTTTACAACCGATAAAAGAAGCTTTATTGTTGCGGATACTCCCGGACATGAGGAGTATACAAGGAACATGGCGGTTGGAGCTTCCTTTGCTCAGCTTTCCATTATTCTTGTGGATGCGAAGCAGGGGGTTCTGGTCCAGACAAGGCGTCATGCACGTATCTGCGCTCTGATGGGTATCCATCATTTTGTATTTGCTGTTAACAAGATGGATCTTGTTGATTACAGTGAGAGCCGTTTTAATGAGATCGTAAAGGATATCAATGAGCTTTCTGAGACTCTGGGGCTTCAGGATGTTGTGATCATTCCTGTCAGTGCTACAGAGGGTGATAACGTAACGAAGAAGTCTCCGAATATGCCCTGGTATACGGGGAAAGCTCTTCTGGAGCATCTTGAGACTGTGGATGTTTCAGAGGCTGAGAATGTCAGCGAGTTTTATCTGCCTGTTCAGCGTGTTTCTCGTCCAAACCATGAATTTCGCGGTTTCCAGGGCCAGATCGAGAGTGGCCGGGTTCATGTAGGCGATATCATCACAACGCTCCCAAGCAACGAGACAGCGGCTGTTAAGACGATCCTGGTAGGCAGTGACGATCGTGAAGAGGCTGTTGCTGGCCAGGCTGTTACGATACAGCTGGATAAAGAGGTGGATGTAAGCCGTGGATGTGTTCTTACCAATAATAATGAGATCCCTGTTGCAAAGGGCTTTGAGGCTACGCTTCTATGGATGGATGATTCCAGGCTTGAAGTGGGTAAGGAGTATCTTGTGAAGCTTGGTACCAAGAAAATCGCAGGTGTGGTTAAGAGTATTGAGTTTAAGACGGATGTAAATACCGGGGAGCATCTGCATGCGGATACGATCGAGAAGAATGAGATCGCTCTTTGCAAAATCGGTCTTTCTGATAAGGTTGTGCTGGATGAGTTTAAGAGGAATAAGACTCTTGGTGAGCTGATCCTGATCGACCGTGTGAGTCATATGACTTCTGCATGTGGTGTTGTGGAATCGGTTGATACTGAGGGGGAGAAGCCTTATTTCCAGAAGGATGATGTGAAGGTTGGCGGTTATGTTTTTGAGGAGTTTTATTTTAACCTTGAGAATGCGCTGCTTTCCAAGGCGGATAAAGAGGTTAAGACTTATCATGTAGGGGATGTGGTGCCTGTTGAGGGTGACAGCTTTGAGTATCCGGGCTATTTTGATATTGTTTCTCTGGAGGATAGCGCGGCTGTTCTGATTCGTGATAAGAGGGTGCAGGATATTATTCCGCTGGATGAGTATGTGTTTATGGGGCTTCCTGTTGTGGATGAGAGCGGTTTTGCCCTGGAAATCCGCAGTAATGATGATTATCAGATGTTTTTGAGGGAGTTTGAGGCTGCTGATAATAAGTCGGAGTTTCATAATAAGTGGTTTAAGTTTGAGACTTACAGGAGGATTGTCTGCACGGATAATTTCTGGATGATCTGATGTTGGGTTACTTATAGTTTCTATAGTTATGTGTGTAAGAGGCTGCATGTGCGGCCTCTTTTCTTTGGGTGTTGCCGGATTTCGTGGTTTGATGGACGCCGAGGAGCTGGCATATGGGCGGGACAGGCTTCGTCGGTGGAAACTACTAAGACTCTGAAAGGTGGCTAAAAGCGTTTTCCAAAAGTCCGAACTCGCTGCGCTCAGACAGCGAACTTTTGAAAAACAACGCCACCTTCCAGAGCCTAAGTAGTTGTCACACCTCCTGCAGAGCGCCCCGCCCATATGCCAGCTCCTCGGCTGTGCACACAGGCCGGTTGCGGAAAGTGAACAGTTCGAGATAGTATTCAATGATGCATGGCAGTAGAGTGTCATACAGAAATTGTTCAGGAGGAATGTTGTATCTAAGAATCAGCTCGGCACAACGTTCCGGAATAATATCGGCTCAGACAGTAATCAGCTTGGCATAAGATTCCATAATAAAAGTCAGTCGCATTATATATCGAAGATGTAGCGCTTGTTCCGTGCCCAAGAGGGTGAGGGGCAGGGAAGCCCTCGGACTTCGGAACTCTGAGATGGACTTCCCCTGCGCTGTCCACACGGACAGCGTGTCGTGCGTAGCCACCTGTCTAAGGGGATAATATGATTGGTCAATCGCGCTAAGATAAAATTAATGTAAAAAAATGAAAAAAAGGTGTTGACAAAACTTATATCTTTCGGATATAATTAACCATGCGTTTCGGATGAAAACACAGAAGAAATGCACTCCAATTTAATAAGAAATTATA